>Ga0209951_1000032_pt1 | contig 34609 bp, 44 predicted proteins | sample SalPon2_A_H2O_MG_2_FD_185725 | JGI IMG/M metagenome (GOLD analysis project Ga0209951, IMG submission 185725) | Salt pond water microbial communities from South San Francisco under conditions of wetland restoration - Salt Pond MetaG SF2_A_H2O_MG... ...
AAAAAAAAAAAAAATTAATAAAGAAGATTTATATTATTTAAATTTTATAACTTTAAATTCGAATTCTACAATACAAAAATTCATTAACAATATATTAATTCAAAATCAAATTGAAACAAAACAATTGAAGGTTATTATGCAACTTAATTCAGTTGAAGGGATTAAAACTGCTGTTAGTTTAGGCTTAGGAGCTGCTTTCGTATCTTCATCAGCTATCGAAAAAGAGCTTAAACTAAAAACAATTAAAATTTTAACAATTAAAGATATTAAAATAACTAGATCTTTATCGGTAATTAGTAATTCTAAATATTATAAATCAAAAGCTTTTACATTCTTTTCTAATGAATTGTATAGACTAAAAAACATGTTATAAAACTAAAAATAATTATTGAAAAGTTGACATTTTAAAATTTTTTTTACTATGATATATTTAAATAAAAACAAATTAATTTAGAGTATGAAATATGCAATTGTCGAAATAAGTGGAAAACAATTTTGGATTGAAATAGGTAAATACTATGATTTTAATAAAATTCCAATAGAATTAGGAAAACAAATTACTTTAAATCGCGTTTTATTATTCAATAACGATGGAGATGTTTTAATTGGTAAGCCCTATTTAAAAAATGTGAAAATAACAGGAAAAATCTTAGAACATTTTAGAGGTAAAAAAACTATTGTTTATAAAATGCGACCTAAAAAGAAAACTCGTAAAAAACAAGGTCATAGACAAGAACTAACACGAGTTCTTATTGAAGATATTATTATTAATTAAAATAAAAGTAGGAGTGAAAACTTATGGCACATAAAAAAGGTGCAGGTAGTACAAAAAATGGACGAGATTCAAATGCAAAAAGATTAGGTGTAAAACGATTTGGTGGTGAAAAAGTTAAAGCTGGAAATATTTTAGTTAGACAACGGGGAACAAAATTTAGATCTGGTTCTAATGTTGGGTGTGGAAAAGATTTTACGTTATTCGCATTAGAAGATGGAATCGTTAAATTCGATTATAAGAATGGAAAACAACATATAAATATTATTGTTTAAAAACATGTAAGTAATTTTAAAATGCTAAAGAACTTATTTATTAATAATTCCCTTGGATCAAAATATCAGAATTTAATTAATCAAATTAATATTTTAGAAAATAATTTAAAAATATTAAGTGATAGTGAGTTACGAGATAAAAGTTTCAAATTACAAAAACAATATAAAGAGAATCAAAATTTAAACTCGTTAATTGCTGAATCATTTGCACTGACAAGAGAAGCAAGTTTTCGGACACTAGGATTACGTCATTTTGATGTCCAATTACTTGGAGGACTTGTTTTGAACAATAAGAAAATTGCTGAAATGAAAACGGGTGAAGGAAAAACACTTGTAGCAACTTTGCCAGCTTTTCTTAATGCCTTAACAAAAAAAGGTGTTCATATAGTGACTGTCAATGATTATTTAGCAAATCGTGATCAAGTCTCTATGGGTCAAGTTTATAGATTTCTTGGCTTTGATACAGGATTAATTCAAGAAGGTATGTCAAAATCTGATCGAATAAAAAACTATCAAGCTGACATAACATATGTAACAAACTATGAGTTAGCATTTGATTTTCTACGTGATAATATGGCATTAAATCTCACTGATATAGTTTTAAGGCCTTTTAATTATTGTATTATTGACGAAGTTGATTCGATTTTAATTGATGAAGCCCAAACACCATTAATTCTTTCAAATAATATTCAGACCCCAATAAAAAAATATATTGTAGCAGCAGAAATTACAGATTATTTAGAACTTAATATTCATTACAAAGTTGATGAAAAGAATAAAAATGTTATTTTAACTGAAGAAGGTAGTAAACAAATTGAAAAAATCTTAAGTATCCAAGATTTATATGACACACAAGATCCTTGGATACCCTATATTATTAATGCACTTAAAGCTAATGCTTTATTTTTTAATAATGTTCACTATATTATTCAAAATAATCGAATAGTAATTGTTGATGAATTTACTGGTAGAATTATGCCAGATCGCCGATGGGGAGATGGCTTACATCAAGCTATTGAAGCAAAAGAAAAATTGACAATCCGTCAAAAAACAGAAACAGTAGCATCTATCACATATCAAAACTTTTTCTTATTATATCCAAAATTAGCTGGAATGACTGGTACTGGTAAAACAGCTGAAATAGAATTTGAAAAAATCTATAATTTATCAGTTAAAGAAATCCCAACTGCACGGCCAAACCAACGAAAAGATTTACCTGATCTAATTTATAAAGATCAGTTTTCGAAATGGAATGCAATAGCACAAGCTTGTAATAAAATATCTTCAACAGGTCAACCTATTTTAATTGGAACTACGACTGTTGAAAAATCTGAAATGCTTGCACAATTATTAAGTGAGTATCAATTATCATATCAAATTTTGAATGCTAGACCAGAAAATGTTAGAAGAGAATCAGAAATTGTTGCCCAAGCTGGAAAAAGAAATAGTATTACTATTGCTACGAATATGGCAGGCCGCGGAACTGATATTATTCTAGGTGGTAATATCAACTTTAAAGTTCAAAAAAAATTATATGATATTTTAACACTATCAAAAAATTATTTCTTTTCTAAAAAAGGAAATATTTTTCAATCTCTATTACTAAATCAGTTTGAAGGTAGCTCACAAAAATTCTTTAGTGTCTTATTATCATTACTTAAAGATAAAAAATTTTTAAAATTATCTGATATTGATATCCTGCGTGTTTTAAAAGATAATGATCGAATTTCAACACCAACTTTTTCATATCAATGTTCAATTCGATTTTTAATTAATGAATTGATTTTATATGATAAGAAACATCAAAAGCAAGAAAATAAGATTGTTAGAAATTTAGGTGGATTATATATAATTGGAACAGAAAGAAATGATTCGCGTAGAGTCGATAATCAATTACGAGGAAGATGTGGTAGACAGGGAGATCCTGGTACATCCCGATTCTTTTTAAGTTTAGATGATAATTTATTAAGATTATTTGGAGGGAAAAAAATTCAAGATTTCATGAAAACCCAAGTTTCTAATGATTCCCCATTAGAATCTAATCTTATAACAAAAAGTCTGGATTCAGCTCAAAAACGTGTAGAAGAACGTGCTTATCAAGCACGAAAGAATTTATTTGACTATGACGATATTTTAAATAAACAACGAAATATTGTTTATCATGAAAGAAGACAAATTTTAGAAAGTGCCTCAGTTCAGAAAAATATTTTTGGTTATGGTGAACAAATTATTACAGATATTTTACTTGAATTAAAAGATGATACAATTGTACTAATTGAAAATTTATTTGGAAAAAACTTAACTTTAAATTCTATTAAATATTCTAACTCTTTAACAAATAAGTTTTATCTTGATGAATTAAAAACTTATTTATTTAATGAATTTTGGTTAACATATCAATCTAAAATAATAGAGCTGTCTGTATATGGAGATGGTATTAGTGAAAATTTAGAAAAAAGCATTATTCTAATTAATACGGATCGAATTTGGCGTGAACATTTACAAAAAATGACGCTATTACGAGAAGCTGTTGGATGGAGAGGGTATGGACAAAAAAACCCACTATATGAGTATAAACAAGATGCATTTTATATGTTTGAAACTCGTAAAGAAATACTTAGACATTTAGTAATTTATGATCTACTAAGGTTATCTATTTTATAAAAAAAAAATTAATTTTAAACAAACTATTATGACAAAACGTACACTTTCTAATAAAAGTCGTTATTCAATTTTAAAGTTATCAGGTTTTCGAGCACGGATGTCGACTGCTCAAGGTCGTAAAACAATTCGAAATAGACGTAAGAAAGGTCGAAAAAATTTAACTATTCAACACTAAACTGTTAATTATTAGAGTTATTAATTTTGAATTACTCTAATAATAAATAATTTTTTATTTAAAATTAATATAATAATAGTTTAATAAACTGAATTTTTAAAAAATTTTCTCATGAAATTTAATGATGAATTATCCCTTTTTTTAAAAGCTCGCTATCCCATAATTTATATTAATACTATTGAAGAAGATCGTGTAGAGTATATAATTCGAAAAAATGGAAAAACGAATTTAAATAGAAGTATTTATAGTTGGGATTTTGTTGATGGATATACAAATAATCCAAATAATGAAGGATTTGCGAAAAAAAATCCTTTACAAGCACTTGAACTTGCGGAACGGTTAAATAAAGAAACACCAGCAATATTTTTATTAAAAGATTTTAATCGTTTTTTAACTGATCTTTCAATATCACGAAAATTACGAAATATCAGTCGAATTTTTAAATTAGAGCCAAAAACACTAATTATTATTGGTTCGGAGATAACTATACCAAAAGAATTACAGGATATAATCACTCTAGTACAATTCCAATTACCATTAGAAGATGAAATTAGTCAAGAAATAACTCGTTTAATTAACTCACTGAATATTGAAATTAACTCACAATTATTTGAAAATCTTACCAGAGCTTGTCAAGGCTTATCATTAGAACGAATAAGACGAGTACTCTCAAAAATTATTGCAACTTATAAAACTATTGATGACAATAGTATTGCAGTTTTACTTAGTGAAAAAAAACAAATTATCAGTCAAACAGAAATACTTGAATATGCTTCAGTTAATGAAAAAATTACAAATCTAGGTGGTTTAAATAATTTAAAAGATTGGTTAAGAAAAAGAAAAACAGCATTTGGTATTCAGGCTTATAATTATGGATTACCAACTCCTCGTGGATTACTATTAATTGGAATTCAAGGAACTGGAAAATCCTTAACTGCAAAAGCTATTGCTAATGAATGGCAATTACCATTATTAAAATTAGATGTTGGTAAATTATTTGGTGGAATTGTAGGTGAGTCTGAATCAAGACTTCGTCAAATGATTAATGTAGCTGAAACTATTTCACCTTGTATTTTATGGATTGATGAAATTGACAAAGCTTTTAGTAATACTGAAAGTAAAGGTGATAGTGGTACAAGTAACCGTGTATTAGCTACTTTTATAAGTTGGTTATCAGAAAAAACGAAACCAGTTTTTGTAATTTCAACAGCTAATAATATTGATTTGTTACCATTAGAAATTATTCGTAAAGGAAGATTTGATGAAATTTTTTTTTTAGATTTACCACAGAAACAAGAACGAGAGGAAATTTTTAAAATTCATTTAAAAGAATTTAGACCAAATAGTTGGAAATCATTTAACTATTCAAAATTAGCTAAATTATCTGAATCATTTTCAGGTGCGGAAATTCGACAAAGTATTATTGAAGGAATGTATCATGCATTTTATGAAAAACGCGAATTTACAACAGATGACATTTGTATGGCTTTAAATGAATTAATTCCATTAGCTCATTTAGAAAGTAATCAAATGTTAAAATTACAAAATTGGGCATCATCTGGTCGAATTCGTTTAGCTTCTTCTAAAAATATATATTTAAATTAAGATATATAATGAAACAAAAAGTTTTTCGATTATTAGCAGATTTACGATTTTCAATTTTTCTCCTTTTATTAATTAGTTTTGCTAGTATTTTAGGAACAATAATTGAACAAGATCAGTCAATTGAAATTTATAAAATAAATTATCCACTAACAAATCCAATTTTTGGATTTTTAACATGGGACCGTATTCTTCAGTTTGAATTAGATCATGTTTATAAAAGTTGGTGGTTCTTTCTATTAATTTTTTTATTTGGATTAACTTTAATATTATGTAGTTTTTTACAACAACTTCCATCTTTAAAAATTGCACGGCGATGTCAGTTTTTTCGAACAACTAACCAATTTTATCGATTAAAAATTTCTACGATACTAAATAACTTTTCTTTTAATAAAATATTATCACGTATAAAAAAAAATAAATACTTAATATTTCAACAAAAAAACATTATATATTGTTATAAAGGTTTAATTGGTCGTATTGCTCCAATAATTGTTCATTTTAGTATGATTTTAATTTTACTTGGAACAATTATTAGTTCATTGTTTGGTTTTAAAGCTCAAGAAATTATTCCCAAAACTGAAACTTTTCATATTCAAAATATTTTAAACAATGGACAATTAACAATTATTCCAAAAACTTCAGCACGAATTAATGATTTCTGGATTACATATACAAAAAATAAAACAATTTCACAATTTTATTCAGATATTTCAATATTAGATAATCAAGGAAATGAAAAAGTTAGAAAAACGATTTCAGTAAATTATCCATTTATTTATAATAATATTTATTATTACCAAACGGATTGGAATTTAATTGGATTAAGATTTCAGACTTCAAACAAGGAAATAATAGAGTATCCTTTAATAAATATTTTAAGTAATAAAAATAAAGTTTGGTTAACATGGATTTCAAATAATCAACAAATTAATAATGGAATTATTGCTATAATTGATAATGTTCAAGGATACTGTTCAATTTATAATGAAATAGGGGAGTTTTTAGGAAATATTGAATTAAATGAAAGTGTTAATTTTCAACGTTCCATCAGTTTATTAGAAATCATAAATTCTACAGGATTACAGATTAAAACTGATCCTGGAATTCCTATTATTTATCTAGGATTTTTCTTTCTAATGATCAGTACTTTAATAAGCTATATCACTTATTCACAAATTTGGATTATTCAAAAAAATCAAAAAATATTTATTGGTGGTAATACTAATAGGGCTGTTTTTGAATTTGAATTAGAATTTTTTAAATTTATAAAATAAATAAGTGATAAAAAATATAACGACGTATTATAATTCTAATTAACTACTTAAAAAGTTTGGGAAGATATTATAATTATAAAAAATTTTTATGACAGCAACTTTAGAAAGACGTGAAAGCGTTTCATTATGGGAACGTTTTTGTGGTTGGATTACTAGCACTGAAAACCGTTTATACATCGGTTGGTTTGGTTGTTTAATGTTCCCTACATTATTAACAGCTACTTCTTGTTACATCATTGCGTTCATCGCAGCTCCTCCAGTTGATATTGATGGTATCCGTGAACCAGTAGTAGGTTCTGGCTGTAACAACATCATCTCTGGTGCAGTTATCCCTAGTTCAAACGCTATCGGTATGCACTTCTACCCAATCTGGGAAGCAGCTTCTATCGACGAATGGTTATACAACGGTGGTCCTTACCAATTAATCGTATTACACTTCTTAACAGGTGTTGCAGCTTACATGGGTCGTGAATGGGAATTATCATACCGTTTAGGTATGCGTCCTTGGATCTTCGTAGCATTCTCTGCACCAGTAGCAGCTGCGTCTGCAGTATTCTTAGTATACCCAATCGGTCAAGGTTCATTCTCTGATGGTATGCCTTTAGGTATCTCTGGTACATTTAACTTCATGCTTGTATTCCAAGCTGAGCACAACATCTTAATGCACCCATTCCACATGGCTGGTGTTGCTGGTGTATTTGGTGGTTCTTTATTCTCAGCTATGCACGGTTCATTAGTAACTTCTTCTTTAATTCGTGAAACAACTGAAAGCGAATCATTAAACTATGGTTACAAATTCGGTCAAGAAGAAGAAACTTACAACATCGTAGCAGCTCACGGTTACTTCGGTCGTTTAATCTTCCAATACGCTTCATTCAATAACTCTCGTGCTTTACACTTCTTCTTAGCTTTATGGCCAGTTTTAGGTATCTGGTTAACTTCGATGGGTATTAGTACTATGGCGTTCAACTTAAACGGTTTCAACTTCAACCAATCTGTTGTAGACTCTCAAGGTCGTGTAATCAACACATGGGCTGATATCGTTAACCGTGCTGATTTAGGTATGGAAGTAATGCACGAACGTAACGCTCACAACTTCCCATTAGATTTAGCTTCTGGCGAAGTATTACCAGTTGCTTTAACAGCTCCAGCTGTTAACGGTTAATTCGGTTAGTTTCTAAAATCAAATTTTAAAAAGTGTCCAAATCCTGGGCACTTTTTAAAATTGAACCTCTAAAAATTTTAATAATAAGATAGTTAGTTACAAATTTAACGTAGTTTTATTAATCGTTACAATTATAGAATAGGTGAATAGTGGAACAATACCACTTGCTTCCGGATTCAACTGACCAAATGAGATTTCAACTATTCTTACTACTGCCTATTGCCAAAATATTATGAGAAAATCGTAGGGATTTGTACAAGATAAAAAAATGCAAGTAACGAGTGCCAGTAATTGTCTGTGTAAGCAGACTCCAACTTAAACCATTATTTGTTACTTCAGCGATCATACTGCCAGTCAACAATTATCCTAATTGTTTTGCAGTTCTAAGAAAAGTAGGATATGCAATCCCGTAAGCCTCGTCTAATTCCATTAAATTATGCAAAAGTAACTATCGTAACCCCCATAGTATTGGATAGAAATTGTAATTCAGTTTATTAATTCCAATAAATAGTTTTAACTAAAGATAATATCAATACTTTCAAAAATAATAAGTATGTGAGATAAATGAGTAGAATTTAACGGATTAATATGAGATGCTATTTATTTGGAGTATACCCTAAATCGACAGTCTGGGATGGAGTAAAATATTAAAATGGTAGATTTATGATTGATAATAAATCAAATGTCTTCTGAGAGTTGCCTAATCTTTGATTGAAGGACACTTCATAGGTTGACTAGGGTAAGTTATAACATATTAGTAAGAAGAAGAACTAAGTATCTATAAACTACTAAGCGTTTCGCTTTTTCGATGATTTCATAATTCAATATGTCTTTTTAGATTAGAACTAATGCCATTCATAAATAGTTTTTGAGTTTAATTGGTTTTGATAAAATGCGTCCAAAATAGCTGAACTACTTTCTTTTAAATCTGCCAATCTAAATCGACAGGTGTTACTCCTAAAATATTTCTAAGAATTACTCTTTGAGTTCTACGAATAATTGAATCGTTAATAAATATTAATCTAATACCACACCTAGTGTCTAGTATAGCAGCATAGTCTCTTAGTTTTTTATCGTAAATATAGCCAATATACAGAATAAATTAATATATCTATTTTTAGAAGGTTGGATATGAAAAATTTAATTGACTATTAAAAAAAGTGTCCGTGATAACGGACGTTTTTTTAAGTGAAACGGACACTTTTTTTAAATAACAGACTATAAAAAAGCCCGTGTATTAAGGATTTACTAAATAAAAGGAAAGATAGAACGAAAAGTTCAAGCTATTAGACCATCCTAAACTTTTTATTAAACTTTGTTTGAAAGAAAATAATTAATATTAAATTTTTCATAAAGAATAATCCCATCTGAAATATTAAAAGTAGTCAATCGATCAATATTATAAACTTTTCCTTTAGAAATAATTTTATAATTAGATTCTATGAATTACTGTTCTTCCAATTTTTGAATTAATTGGATAAGATATTTCTAGATTAGTAAGTTTTCTTGAAAGACTTTTTAGTTGTCAGCATTCCACCGTTCTAAAACTAATGTGTTTGAACCATCATTATTTTGTTCATATTTAATTGGTTGAAATCCTATTTTTTGACTTTCACTAATAATGACTTCTCCTGCATATTGTTGAGAAATTTTATCAATAAAGCTCTCAATTGGATATGGTTGCTCCCAAAAACTAATATCTGCAATTAATTCGTATTCTTGACCGTTAGAAGAAAATTCAATATCGTACCCATTTGACTGAGGAATTACTAAATTTACATTATATAATTTTGAATCAGTATTGATTTTTTTTTCTTGTTTATAGTTAATACCAAGTCTATTTAAGGCTTTTTCTAAATAAAATAGATTTTGAAAGCGGGTTTTTATGTGTGTAAAATGTGACATAAGAAATTATTTTTATTCTTTTTTATTAGTAAATAAATTTAGTAATAATTATATTAAATATATATTATTATTTAAGTCTATATTTAAATAAAACATAGAAAAAGAAAAGAGACAAAAATTAATTTGGGATTATAAGCTTTTTTAGAAAGAGAAAGAGTACTAAAATTCAAATACTAAGATTTGGATTTTAACTAGATTGAAAAATTTAAAAATAATAATATTTACTATAACCATCAATAGAATAATCTTTGAGATTATCTACAATATTTTACTAGCTAAAATTTTTACGATTCACCTAAAAGAATCTAAAAATTAGTATGTAGTTTTTATAGAAGAAGATCAAGAAAACTATTAGGCTTAAGATAACTAACATTATTTTAGTAACTTTAAAATTTTTTGATAGATACTCTATTTTTAATTTTAGTAGCTCTAATTTTTCTCGATTTAGTATATTAATATATCTTTATCATATACACTTTTATCTATAGTACAACATTTTTTAGCTTTATTTAGTATCTAGAAAAGTTAGAGGTATTAACCTCCTATTTTACGATAGCTTTAATCTTATTATTTGTTATATCATTAATACTACTAAATTAATTCATGATGACTACCTTATAGTTAAAATACTTCATAATTAATAAATTAATACTACCAGGTGGACAATTATATCAGCTTCACAAACTTCTAAACTATCTTTCATTTAAACATCTAGACCATGATAAGTTTCTTTATGTTTTTGATACCTCAAATATTTTTGTTATAGTTTACTAATTTGATCTAACGGTGAACTTGCATTAGCATAAGATTTTTTTTCCATACGACCTGCTAGATAAGCTAATCGTCCAGCTTTAACTGCTAAATTCATTGCATGGGCCATTTGTGAAGGGGTTTTTGATTGAGCAACAGCTGTATTTAATAAAACACCATCAGCTCCAATTTCCATAGCAATAGCTGCTTCACTTGGTGTTCCAATTCCAGCATCAATAATTACTGGAATATTAGCATTTTCAATAATAATTTTAATATTTGTTAAATTATCTATTCCTTGTCCTGATCCAATAGGTGAACCAAGTGGCATTACTGTAGCACAACCTAAATCTTCTAAGTGTAAGGCTAACATTGGATCAGCATTTATATATGGAAGAACTGTAAACCCTTTTTTAACAAGAAATTCTGCAGCTTTTAATGTTCCTATTGGATCTGGTAAAAGATATTTTGGATCAGAAATTACTTCTAATTTTACAAAAAAGTTATCTTCTTGACCAATTTGACAAGCTAATTCATGACCTAAAAAAGCCATTCTAATTGCTTCTTCTGCTGTTTGTGATCCCGCTGTATTTGGTAGTAACCAAAGTTTTTTCCAATCTAAATTATTTAAAAAACTTATATTATCATCTTTTAAATTAATTGGTAATCGTCGAATAGCAACCGTAATAATATCACATTTACTATTTGTAATGCTATCCATTGCATCTGTAGTTGTTTTATATTTTCCAGTTCCTAACATTAAACGAGAATTAAAACATTTATTTCCAATTTTTAATGTATCAAAATTTTCTTTCATTTATTCTTAATTGTATTAATACTCCCCAGGTAGGACTTGAACCTACGACCAATCGGTTAACAGCCGATTGCTCTACCACTGAGCTACTGAGGACTAGTCACATGTTATCATAGCTTTTCTCTAATTACAAGTAATTTTATTATGATTGTTTATTAAAAACTAAAAATCTTAAAACATTCGAATCCATTTTTAAAATATTTGAAAAATTATTAATATATTTCGGCATACTTGAAAAGTTTAATTGTATATAATTGCCTTTTATCCTATCATTAATAGGATAAGCTAAATTATGTTTCCCCCGGGAAATTACAGATATATCACAAACACTAAATTTCCTTAAACTTTTTGCATAATTAAATATCCAGGTTTTTAGTTCACTATCATTAAATTCTTCAGTTAGAAGAATCATCATTTCATATTTTCTTAATAATGACATAATATTTTAATTTCATCAAAATTAAAACTATAGTACTTTGAAATAGAAATAAATGTCAATTTTAATTTATTACTTTTTAGTAAAATTATTTTTACTTTATTATATAGTTTTGTAGTAAAATACTATACTAGAAAATAAAAATAATTTTACTGGAGAAATTTCATGGATTGGAATGAAATTCAAAACTTTTCATCAAACATAGTTTTTGGAGTTTTATTATTTGCAATGATAACCTATTGGGTTAATTTATCCTTATTTAGTAGTTCAGACTCCTTAGCAAAAATTGGTAGATTTAGTACTATAGTTGCTAACCTTCTATTATTTTTTATTCTTTGTTCACGTTGGATAATAGCAGGTTATTTTCCATTAAGTAATTTATATGAGTCATTATTATTTTTAACATGGACATTATTAACAATTTATTTATATATTGAAACTCAAACAAAAAGTAAGTTAATTGGATCAATTTTAATTCCTGTTACTTTGTTAATAAATGGGTTTGCAAACTTAACTCTTTCTCCCGAAATGCAAAAATCAAGCCCATTAGTCCCAGCTTTACAATCAAACTGGTTAATGATGCATGTTAGTATGATGTTATTAAGTTATGCTACTTTAATAATGGGTTCATTATTATGTATTTTATTTCTAGTTATATCTAAATATAAAGATGTCGATTTAAAAGTTATCGATAATTCATCATTACCACTTTATAATATCATGTTAGACTATTATGAGAGAAAATTATTATCACCTTCAAATGAAATATCAGAACTTGGAAAATTAAAACTTTTACAGAGTATTGATAATTGGAGTTATAGAATTATTGGATTAGGATTCCCATTTTTAACAATTGGTATTATTGCTGGTGGAGTTTGGGCTAACGAAGCATGGGGTTCATATTGGAGTTGGGATCCTAAGGAAACGTGGGCATTAATTACTTGGTTAGTTTTTGCAACTTATTTACATGCTCGTATTACTAAAGGATGGGAAGGTAAAAAAACTGCTATTTTAGGTGGTTTAGGATTTTTTGTTATTTGGATATGTTATTTAGGAGTTAACTTTTTAGGGAAAGGTTTACATAGTTATGGTTGGTTATCTTAATAATAAATAAAGAATTTCATAATTCTTTATTTATTATTAATTATCTATCTACACTACCACTAGTGCTATAAAAAATTTTGTAACTAACTCCCTTATATTATATACTTTTACTTATTTTAAGTGATTAAATATAAAAAATGAACCATTAGAGATTTTAAGGTTACTTAATATTTTACCGTTGAATTCGAGGTATAAAACTGTGAAAAGAAAACTAATTAAGCCACTTCTTATATTATACTCCTATACTTAAAAAAACATTCATTTAACCATTTAAAAATTGTTTCGGTTAATTGGTTTAATTTTACTACCAATTACTTAAAGCAGGTTTTGATTATCAATTTTACTTTTTTAATTCTTTTATTAATAAATATGGGAGAATTGCTGATAAAAAATAAATTAAAAACCTAGGAAACTTAATTTTGTAAGTTTCTTTAAAATTATGTTAGAAAGTAAAAGAAAAAATTAAATATTAAACTCCAATGTTGGTTTAATATTTAATTTTTTACTAAAACCCAATTATTATTAAGGAACCAGATATAGATATAGATAGACTATATATAATACCTAGTCAATAATTTCAGATTTTTTCAATAAAGTTAAAACTGTGGCTGTAGGTTTAACACCATAATTTAACCATTTTTTAATTTTATCCACTTCAAAATTATATTGCTTTGAGATTGGGTTATAATAGCCAACTTCATCGATTGGTCGCCCATCTCGTCTATAACTGTTTTCCATTATTACTAATCGATATGATGGAGAACGTTTTCTACCTGCTCGCTTTAATCGTAGTTTTAACATAGAAATAATTAAAATATATAAATTAGTTGTATTTTTGAGGAAAAGATTATTTTAACTTAATTTCTATTAAGTTAGCGTCTTGAATAATGCTCAATTACAAGTAATTCATCTAATTGTAATACTACATCATTTCTATCACAATAATCTAAAACTGATGCTTCTAATTTTGAAGAATCAAACTTTAGATGAGCTGGAATATTATTTTCTTGGTTATTTTTAATATTAGTCTCAACTAAATTTTTTGAATTAGCATTATTTTTAACACCAATTATATCATTTAATCTACATTGAAAACTGGGAATACTAACTACTTTTTTATTAACTGTAATGTGACCATGATTTACTAATTGGCGAGCTTGAGCAATAGTTTTAGCAAAGCCTAATGAAAAACAAATTGTATCTAAACGCATCTCTAATAACTGAAGTAAAATCAGGCCGGTAACACCTTTTCGTCTTCGAGCTTCTTTTACATAGCGATATAATTGCCCTTCTGTTAATCCATAGTTAAACTTTAATTTTTGTTTTTCTTCTAATCGAATCCCATATTCAGTTAATTTTTTATTAGTATCTCCATTTGCATTTCCATCTTTTCCTGGACGGTTAATTTTATTTGATTTTTTTGTCGTTAAACCTGGTAATATTCCTAATCTTCGACTAATCTTTAATTTAGGTCCTCGATAACGTGACATAAAAATGAGTTTTAATTTTTTATTTTAATTTATAGTAAAGATATACGATAAAAGATTCCAGAAGGTAAATCGGCTTCTGATAATAAATCAAAAATTGATACTTCTGAATCATAATAAATTTCTAGAATACGTTTATGAATTCTAATTTCAAAATGCTCTCGTGAATCTTTATCTACATGAGGTGATCGTAAGACACAGTAGATACGTTTACAAGTGGGTAAAGTAACTACTCCAATCGAATTAAGTGGAGTATTTTGTAAAATACTAACTATTTTTTGACATGAAGAAACTAAAAGTTCATAATCAAAAGATTCTAATCGTACACGAATTTTTGCATTCTTTTTTATTTCCATAAAAATTTTTAATTATTTAACAATTTTAGAAACTACCCCTGCACCAATAGTACGACCACCTTCACGAATTGCAAATCGCATTCCTTCTTCAATTGCTACTGGATAAATTAATTCAGCGGTCATTTTAATACGATCACCTGGCATTACCATTTCAACAATTGACCCATCATCTGCTGTAAATTGTGTGATAGCACCTGTTACATCTGTTGTTCGAACATAGAATTGTGGTCGATAACCTGTAAAGAATGGAGTATGACGACCACCTTCATCTTTTGTTAAAACATAAACTTCTGATTCAAAATTTGTATGTGGAGTAATTGTACCAGGTTGCGCTAATACCATTCCTCGTTCAATATTTTCACGATCGACACCACGTAGTAAGATACCAACATTATCACCAGCGAATCCTTCTTCTAATGTTTTTTGGAACATTTCAATTCCCGTGATTGTTGTAGTTTGTGTATCATTGATTCCCACAATTTCAACGTTATCACCTACTTTAACAATCCCTCTTTCGATACGACCAGTAGCAACTGTACCTCGACCTGTAATTGAAAAAACATCTTCGATAGCCATTAAGAATGTTTTTTCTGTATCACGTACTGGTGTTGGAATATATTCATCAACAGCATCCATTAAAGCATAAATTTTATCAACCCATGGATTATCACCACGATTAAGGTCTGGATTATTTGAAATAGCTTCAATTGCTTGTAATGCTGAACCAGGACAAATTGGAATATCATCGCCAGGGAAATCATAAGCAGATAATAATTCACGAACTTCTAATTCTACTAGCTCTAGTAATTCAGCATCATCAACTTGATCTTCTTTATTTAAAAAGACTACAATATCAGGTACACCTACTTGTTTTGATAATAAAATATGTTCACGTGTTTGTGGCATTGGACCATCTGCTGCTGAAACTACTAAAATAGCTCCATCCATTTGTGCAGCACCTGTAATCATATTTTTTACGTAATCTGCGTGACCAGGACAATCTACGTGAGCATAATGACGATTTTCAGTCTCATATTCAACATGAGCAGTATTAATTGTAATTCCACGTGCTCTTTCTTCAGGAGCCCCATCAATATCTGAATAATCCTTAACTACAGAATTTCCATCTAATGCTAGAGTTGCTGTAATTGCTGCAGTTAAAGTTGTTTTTCCATGATCAACATGACCAATAGTCCCAATATTAACGTGTGGTTTTGTACGTTCAAATTTTTCACGTGCCATTATAAAATTCCTTTAAATTTAAAAAAAATTATAGTTTACTTTTAAGCTTTTAGCGAGAATATTTAGTAATTTGGGATTAATACCTAAAATGTGCAAAAGCTTTATTTGCCTCAGCCATTTTATGAGTTTCTTCCTTTTTCTTAATAGTATTACCGATATCGTTTGCTGTGTCAATAATTTCATTAGCTAATTTAATTGACATACTTCTTCCAACTCGTTGATGAGCATATCTAATAATCCAACGCAAAGCTAAATTTGTTGCTCTAAAACCACTAACTTCTACTGGAACTTGATAAGTAGAACCACCTACTCTTCGAGCTTTAACTTCTACAATGGGACTTGCGTTACGAATAGCTTTTTCAAATACATTTAAGGGATTTTCGTTTGTTTTTTTCTTTATAATATCAAAAGTTTGATAAACAATAGTTTTAGCAATCGTTTTTTTTCCAGACTTTAAAATTCGTGAAATAAGTAAACTTACTAAGTAACTATTATAAATCGAATCAGGTGCTGGAAAACGTTTTTTTGAAATATTTCGACGAGACATAATATAAATGATAAATCTTTGTTTCTAATCTATTAAAGTTTAATTTTAAATAATTTTGATTCTTAATTTAAAGTATTATTACTTTTCAGATTTTGGTTTTTTAACACCATATTTCGAACGACCTTGTGTTCTATCTTTAACACCACCGGTATCTAAAGCTCCACGAACGATATGATATCGAACCCCAGGCAAGTCTTTAACTCGACCACCACGAATTAACACCACAGAATGTTCTTGTAAATTATGCCCAATTCCTGGGATATAAGCTGTAACTTCAAATCCTGATGTTAATCGAACCCTTGCAACTTTTCTAATTGCTGAATTTGGTTTTTTTGGTGTAGTTGTATAAACTCTAGTACAGACTCCTCGACGTTGCGGACAATTTAGAAGTGCTGGTGATTTAGTTTTTTTTTTTATTTGTATACGTCTTGAACGAACTAACTGTTGTATAGTTGGCATAAATTTTTAGAATCAATTATAAATATATAAATAAATTTAACACATTATTGATCAGTCGCATTTAAATGATATTTTTTCATAAATTTATCAACTCGACCTTCACTATCAACAAGAATTTGTGAATTTGTATAAAAAGAATGGTTAGCTAACCAAATATCAATTTGTAATTCACGTTTTGTTGAACCAATTAAACAAAGTGGTTTTCCATCACATAAAATTTGTGAATCTTCAAACCATTGAGGATGTATATCAGATTTTGGCATATTTTATATAAATTAACGTTTTGAATATTGTGGAGCTTTTCTCGCTTTTCTTAAACCATATTTTTTTCGTTCTTTTATACGTGAATCCCGAGTCAAAAATCCGAATGGTTTTAAAATTAAACGATTTTCTTTATCCATTTTAGATAATAATCTTGCAACGCCTAACTGAATAGCTTCAGCTTGGCCTGTTAGTCCGCCTCCTTTAACTACTGCTACAATGTCAAAGGTTTTTTCTAAATTTAATTTTTCTAAAGGTTTCCAAATCGTATTTAAATAATTTTCGTTATATTGTAAATATTTGTCACCTGAAATTTTATTAATAATAATATTACCTTCACCCGGAATAAGGAAAACTCTTGCACTTGCCTGTTTTCGTTTTCCAAGACCAATATTATCTTTTTTATAAATTAATTCTGCGTTGGAATACATAAATTTAAATATTTATAATTATATTTTTAATTAATATTTCCATTAATTTAATATTTTAAAATTAACAGAGATTTCTATCTTAACTATTAATATTATTAAATAATATTAATAAATTGTGAAGTCGAAGAGAAATTAGAAACATCAACTTTAATTAAAGATTGAGCTTGATGAGTATGATTTTGATCATTATAAATATTTAATCGTCTCATTAATCTTTTTGTTTCTGTTTCTGATAACATACCTTTAACAGCTCTTTCAATAGTTAATTTAGGTAGACAATCAGCAACATTCTTTATTTTTAAAGAACTACCTGGTCTCCCTGGTTTATTAACAATGTAATGTTTACTATCTTCATTTAAGATGATTGAGTCAGCATTTATTAAAACTATATAATCTCCAATATCAACTGATGGATGATAATCAGATTTAATCTTACCTTTTAATAAAGCAACAATTATTGTTGCAAGTCGACCTAATCTTTGTCCTGTACAATCGATTAGAAACCAATTGCGGTTCTTATAATTTTTAGTTGGTAAAAATGTTTTATTTGATGAATTCATAATTTTTGCTTGAAAATAAATAATGAAAAATCTTAGTTAGTTGAAAAGTCAAAAATAAAGTCATTTATTATTTTAAAATAATACCAAATTTATTTTTTAATGTAGAAAAAACTTCATCGGCTGATTTTCGACCAAAGTTTTTGAGTTCTTGTAACTTTTCAGGAGAATATTGTAATAAATCTCCAACAGTGTTTATTTGAGCTTTTTTTAAACAGTTATAGGCTCGAACGGATAACTGTAACTCTTCAATTGCAATATTAGTATAAGGTTCAATACTTATTGACTGAGTTTTTGTTTCTAATTGATTATTTTCATTTGTATCTTTATTGTTAATCAATAAAGTAAATAAGTCAACACTAATCTGAGCAGCTGATTCAATCGCATCATTTGGAGAAATACTACCATTTGTCCAAATATCAATGAATAGCCGTTCTGTTATATTATTACTAGTGTCGTAAACATTTTCTATTTTAAAATCTACTTTTTGAACCGGCATAAAAATTGTATCAAGCTGTAAATAATTATTAGCTTCCTCTGAAAAAGTTTGAGATGCTAATTTATAACCAATTCCATATTCAAATTTAAATTCAATTTCAAGAACATTAGATGTAGAAATTGTTGCAATGTAATGATTTGGATTTACAATTTCTAAAGTTTGTGGGAGTTGAATTAAATCGGCAGTTACAACATTAGGGCCTTGAACTTTTAATCTTCCAAATTGTATATCTTTTGTTTGACTTTTAAAAATAATTCCTTTTAAATTTAATAAAATTTCAAGGATATCTTCTCGAATACCAGGAAGTGTTGAAAATTCATGACTTACACCTGCAATTCGAACTGCTGAAATTGCAACTCCCCCTAAGTCCCCTAAAAGTACACGTCTTAATTGATTTCCAATTGTTATTCCTTGTCCCGGTCTTAAAGAATTTATTAAAAATTGACCGTAGCAAGTACCAGATTTAATCTTTTCTGATTTAAGACATTTAATAGAAATGTTATTCATAATTTAATTTATTAGAAATAGAAATTCTAAACACGACGTCGTTTTGGTGGTCGACAACCATTATGTGGAACAGATGTTATATCTTGGATTGAACTAATCTCAAATCCTACTCCTTCAATTGCTCGAATTGCCGTTTCACGCCCAGATCCTTGACCTTTTATTAAGATTTTAACACTTTTCATACCATTGCTTAAAGCTTCTAAAGCTGCTTTTTCAGCTGCTGTTTGAGCTGCAAAAGGTGTACTTTTTCGAGCTCCTTTAAAACCTGAACTTCCGGCTGAAGCCCAAGCAATTGTATCACCATTTAAATTAGTAATTGTTACTATTGTATTATTAAATGTTGATTGAATATGAACAATACCATTTGTAAAACTATTTTTATCTTTTTTGCTAGTTAATTTTTTAGTTGTCTGTGCCATATAAAAATTTTACAAATAAAATTATTTTTTCTTACCCGTAACAGTTTTCTTTGATCCTCTTCTTGAACGAGCATTAGTTCGACTTCGTTGACCACGAACAGGTAAACTATTTCTATGTCGTTTTCCTCGGTGACAATTTATTTCATTTAATCGTTTAATATTTAAACCATTAAATCTTCTTAAATCCCCTTCAAGTTTTAAATCGATATTTTCTAATACTTCACGTAATGCAATTGTTTCTTCTGTAGTTAAATCATTAGTTCTTTTTTCAAGACTAATATTTGCAGTTTCAACAATTTTTTTTGCAGATGTAATACCAATACCATGAATATAAGTAAGTGCATATGAAATTCTTTTATTTCTTGGTAAATCTACACCAACTAATCTGACCATTTTTAAACTCCTTTACAATATTATCCTTGACGTTGTTTATGTTTCGGATTTGGACAAATTACCATAACTCTACCATGTCTTTTAATTATTCTACATTTATCACACATTTTTTTTACTGAAGGACGAACTTTCATTTTAAATTTTTAACTGATAATTTTTAGTTGATTAATACATATTGTTATAAATATTTGAATAGTAAATATTTTTAATTTCACGAATTAAATCCAAAACGACACCTGCTAGGATTAATAATGAAGTTGAACTTAATCCATTAAGACTTGGAATATTTAATGTTGATTCTATAAAATTTGGTACTATTACTAATGTAGCAAGTATTACTGCTCCTATTAATGTAATTCGTTTTGTTAACTGCTTTAAATAAAAAGTGGTTTGAACACCCGGCCGAATTCCAGGTATTGTTACAGCCATTTTTTGTAATTGATCTGAAATGTCTTTTGGATTTAAAACAATTGTTGCATAAAAAGAACTAAATAACAATATCAATACAAAATAGCTAATCCAATAAGTAAATTTTAAAGATTCAAAATTTATTGGAAAATTAATTTGAGGTAATAATCCTAAATTACTAATATAATTTGGAATAACTAAAATAGCAGTAGTCAAAATAATTGGCATTACCCCTGCTTGGTTTAAACGTAATGGAATATAGTTATTAACTGAATCTTGTAATGATGATTGATTTAATTGTTTTGATGAAATTAATGGAATAATTCTTACCCCTTCTTGTAAAAAGATAATTCCATATAAAGTACCAAAAATTACTAAAATAACAGATAATCCTGAAAAAAGAGAAAAACTTCCACTACTTTCAGTTATTAGTTTGTTCCAAAGATTTGGTAAACTTGAAATAATATTTGTATAAATAAGTAATGATGCTCCATTTCCTAAACCATAATCAGTAATTAATTCACTTAACCATAGTACTATCATCGCACCAGTTGTTAACCAAATAACTATTTCAAATGCTAAAAAATAATTCCAATTAAATAATACTTGTTTTAAATAAATAGCAATACTTACACTTTGAATAATACCCCAAATTAAAGTAATAAAACGAGTTAAACGATTAATTGATCGACGACCTTCAAGATCACCTTCTTTTTGTAATTTTGAAAGTTGAGAAGAAAAACTTAATATTAATTGAACTAAAATAGAGGCATTTATATATGGAAATATATTTAAAGTAAATAAACCAATGACAAAGGTATTATCACCAGAAAATGTACTTACTAAACTTCTGGTTACAGAGTGTCTTTGAATATAAAATGTTAAATCTGTATGATTAATTCCAGGAACAGGAAGAAATGTTCCTATTCGAATAAGCAATAATATTCCAATACTAATAAATAACCGTTTTAGTATAATATCTCTGATTTCTTTAGTAATTTTCACTATTTTATTCCTAATTGATAGTTACTAAATTATTTTAAATCTATATTTCGTTTTTTTGCTACCTGTGATTTTGTTGTTAAATTTTTTAAGGCACAAATTGATGCACGAGCATTATTTAATAAATTGTTTGATCCCAATTGTTTCGCAATCACATTTTTAACCCCTGCTACTTCTAGTACAATCCGAACAGCTCCACCTGCAATTACACCTGAACCTTCTATTGAAGGTCGCATAATTACTTTACAAGCACCAAAATTTCCAACTACATCATGAGGAATACTTAAAGATTTTGTAATTGGAAGTTTTATTAAATTTTTTCTCCCATCTGCCTTTGCCTTTTTAAAAGCATTTACAACATCATCTGCTTTTGCAACTCCGACACCAACTTTTCCATTTTCATCACCAATTACAACAATTGCTCGAAAACTTAATTTTTTTCCACCTTTAGTTACTTTTGAAACTCGACTAATTTTTATCAACCGTTCTACAAATTTTGGTTCTTGTGAACCATTAATACGTCGAGAATTTTTTTTATTTATTTTTTTTAAATCATTACTCATAAAAGATATTTAACCTGTCTAGTTATTTACAAATTTTAATTTAAAATTGAAGACCACCTGCTCTTGCTCCGTCTGCTAGAGCTTTAATTCGTCCATGATATAAATATGGACCTCTATCAAAAACAATTTTTTTAATATTTTTTTTAAGACTTAACTCTGCTAATTTTTCTCCTATAAGTCGAGAAGCATTACATGTTCGTCCAGTTGAAAGAGCAAGTTTAATTGAACGATCTAATGTTGAACAAGCAATTAAAGTTATGGAACTACTGTCATCAATTATTTGTGCATAAATATTTTCATTTGAACGATAAACTGATAATCTTGGTCGTTCTGAAGTTCCTTTAACTTGACCTCGTAATGTGGCACGCTTTAATCTTTTATATTTGTTAGGTTTTAATTTTTTATTTTTATTTTTCAATTTTAACAAAGTTCCTTTTGAAAATTTCATAGTTATAATTTTTAATTTTTTAAAAATGTAATTATATTATTTTCCAGATTTTCCAGCTTTACGAATAATTTGTTCGTCCTTGTATAAAATTCCTTTTCCTTTATAGGGTTCTGGACGTCGCCAAGCTCGGATCTTTGATGCAAATAATCCTAATAGTTCTTTATTACAAGATTTTAAATTTATAGTTGTATTTTGTACTATTTCGGCTGAAATAGTTGATGGAATATCAATTGTAACAGGATGACTGTATCCTAAATTCAAAACTATTTGATTCCCTTGAACTGCAGCTCGGTATCCAACTCCTTTTAATATAAGAGTTAATTGAAATTGTTCCGAAACTCCTATAACCATATTATTAATTAATGTACGATATAAACCATGTAATGAACGAACACTTCGTGTCTCATTTTTTAAAATGACACTTAAAGTATTATTCTCTTGTTTAATATCAATCACATTTGGAACTTTTATTTGTAATATTCCAAATTTACCTTTTACTGTAATTTCTGATTCACTATAATTAACATCAACATTTTCTGGTATAGTAATTGGTAACCTTCCTATACGTGACATTTTAGAAACTCCTTATCTTTACCAAATATAACATAAAACTTCGCCCCCAATACCAAGCTCTTTTGCTTTTAGATTTGTCATTACTCCTTTTGAAGTTGAAATAATTGCAATTCCTAAGTTATCTAAAATTCTTGGTAATTGTTTCGAATTTTTATAAACTCTTAAACCTGGTTTGCTTACTCGTTTAATTGTAGAAATAACAGATTGTCTAGATTTTCCAATATATTTTAATGAAATCAATAGGTACTCTTTATTGTTTTCATTATAACTTTCAAAATCTTCAATAAATCCTTCTTCTTTTAGAATTTTTGCAATAGCTATAGACATCTTTGTAGAAGGAACTTGGACAATTTGGTGTTTTACCATATTGGCATTTCTAATTCTTGTTAACATATCTGAAATAGTATCATTTACCACAATTATCTCCTTATCAAATATATTTTTTTATTTTTTATTCTTGTGACCAGCGTTTTCGTTTTAAATGTTTTTTATTATCCCAAGCCTGAGTAATTTCAGAAAATGATGAATATTTATCATAATATCCACAATCATTTAATGGGAAACGTAAAAATTTAAACAAAATCATTCCATTTAAAATTTTGTCAATTGATTCGGATCTATATTTTGGTGAACAATTTTCTAAAACAATATTAATTGTTAAACCTTGAGTTTGATCAACATCATCATAATCAATTTCTGGAAAAATTAATTGTTCTTTTAAACCTAATGTATAATTACCAGCTTTATCAAAACTTCTTAATGATAACCCATGAAAATCACGGATTTGAGCAAATGTAAAAAATAGTAACTTAGTTAAAAATGTATACATTTTTTTACCTCTTAATGTTACACTTAACCCTAATTCCATATTTTCACGAATTTTAAATCCAGCAATTGCTTTTTTAGACTTTGTAATAATTGGTTTTTGTCCTGTAATTTTTTCAAATTCTTCAATATTTTTTTTTAAAATATTAGTATTTTGAGCTGCTAAGCCAAGTCCACGATTAATTTGAATCTTTTTTAATTTTGGAATAGTATGAGGATTTTTAAACAATTTTGGACTATTTTTTATTAAAATTGGTTTTATACCTTCTTCATACTCTTTTTTAATATTTACAAGTAAATTATGAATTTCAGCTATTTCTTCTAATGAATGTTGATTTAGCATATTAAGATATATCTGTTAAATTTAATTTTACATTTGAATGATGAATAGGGGCTTCAAATTGTTTAATTTCGCCAATTTCATTTTCTGTATTTGGTTTAATATGTTTAAACTTAAAATTGATTCCTTTTACTACAATTTTTCCTGTTTTTTTATCAATTTTAATAACTTCACCTGTTTCATTTTTATTGAAACCTGAGGTAATTCTTACTGTATCACCTATTTTGATATGCATTTTTTGTTTTTTTATCATCTATAAAACCTCCGGTGCTAATGACACAATTTTAGAAAAATTGTTATCACGTATTTCACGCGCAACAGGTCCAAAGACACGTGTACCACGAGGATTGTTATCCACATTTACAAGTACAGCTGCATTATCATCAAATCGAATATACATTCCATCTTGACGGCGAATAGTTTTTTTAGTTCGTACAATAATTGCTCTTACTACATCAGAACGCTTTACTGGCATGTTCGGTAGAGCTTCTTTAACCACTGCAATAATAGTATCACCAATTTTTGCATATTTTTTATTACCACCTAATACTCTAATACACATAACTTTTTTAGCACCCGTATTATCGGCTACTGTTAACATTGTTTGAGGATAAATCATAAAGATATCATTTAACTTATTAACGATGATTTTGAAAGAATTTTGATTAACTTCCAACGTTTTCTCTTACTTAACGGACGACATTCTTCAACTAATACTTGATCACCAATATTACATTCTTCTAATTCATCATGAGCTAAATATTTTTTAGTTTTTACTAATGTCTTAGAATAAATTGGATGCGGATATCGATTTTCAATTTTTACCACAATAGTTTTTTCCATTTTATTACTACTTACAATACCAATTTCTTGTTTTACTGGCATCTAAAACTCCTTAAATTTTTATCATTTGATCTTAATTTGTAATTAAATTATTTTCTTTTTGTTCTAGACTTTGTAATCTTAACGTTAAAAGGGTTTTTAATTGAGCTAACCGACGTTTTGTATGTTTTATTTCATGTGATTTAAAACTTTGACGAGTAGCTTTTTTAAAACGTAAATTAAATAATTGATTTTCAGTTTCAATAATTGCTTCTGATATTTCTGTATTTGAAAGTGAAATAATATTACTAAATTGAGGTACACCCATATTTTTTATTTAATACTGTCTTTAATAATAAATTTTGTTTTTAGTGGTAATTTATAAGATGCTAAATTTAATGCTGCGCGAGCTACTTCTTCAGGAACTGAACCAATCTCAAAAATAATTGTTCCTGGTTTTACTACAGCTACCCAATAATCAACAGCACCTTTTCCTGAACCCATTCGTGATTCAGCAGCACGAGCAGTTACAGTTTTATCAGGAAAAATTCTGATCCATAATGAAGCTCCACGTTTTGTATAACGTGTAATTGTTCTACGAGCTGCTTCAATTTGACGTGATGTTATCCAATTTGGTTCTAACGCTTGTAAACCAAAATTTCCAAAGCAAATTTCATTTCCACGAGTTTTTTTACCTCGCATACGGCCACGATGATATTTTCTATATTTTGTTCTTTTTGGACTTAACATAACAAATTAATTTAATAAAAATATAAAATTTCTTAATTATTGAAAACTTTTTTTATTTGACTAAAATTTCACTTTTAAATAGCCAAACTTTAATTCCTAAAACTCCATATATTGTATTTGCTTCTCTTGTTGCATAATCAATATCAGCCCGCAAAGTTTGTAAAGGTACTCGTCCTTCGCGAATCCATTCACTTCGAGCAATTTCAGCTCCATTAAGACGTCCTGAAACTTGAATTTTTATTCCATTTACGTTCTGTTTTTGAGCTCTTTGTAATGTATCTCTAATGGCTCTTCTAAAAGCAATACGTTTTTCTAATTGTTCAGCAACTAAATCTGCAAGAAGAGCGGCATTTAAATCAACTTTTTCAACTTCAAAAACATTAATTGTAAGTTGACGACTTGATGGTAATATTTTTTTGATATTCGTTAATAAATTTTCAAGTCCAGCACCAACATCACCGACTAATATCCCTGGTTTTCCAGTTTCAATGTTTAATTGAATCTGGTCATTCAGCCCATTTCGATTTATTCGAACATTTGCAATACTATTTGTCTTTGCTATTTTATTAATATAACTTCTAATTTTATCATCTTCTTGCAATATATTTGCGTATTGATTAAAATTAGCATACCATTTAGATTTATGTTCTTGTGTTATACCTAATCTAAATCCTAAAGGATGTGTTTTTTGCCCCATAGAATTAATCCTTTTAATTTAAAATTAAATTTATTATTTATTTTTTTTAATTACTTTCCTTCATAATAACTGTAATATGACAGGTTGGTTTTAAAATTTTATATGCTCTTCCTTGAGCACGTGGTCGAATTCTTTTTAATTTGGGTCCTTCATCTGCAAAAATTTCATCAATAACTAATTTCTTTTTATCTAGACCATAATTATGTTTTGCATTTGCTGCGGCTGAATGAACAACTTGCCAAATCGGACCACCAGCATCATAAGGAATAAATTCTAAAATCATTAATGCTTCTTGGTATGAACAACCTCGAATTTGATCTATAACGCGTCTTATTTTATGAGGAGACATACGAATATATTTAGCTACTGCTTTAACGGATTGAGTGTCTGACATAAATAATTATTTTTAATATGTAATATTAAATAGAAAGTTTAAACCTTTAAAAAAATCAATAATTTAAACACTTTTAGCTTTTAAACTGATTTAAAAATTTAGAGGTATTTAATTATTAAGTAATTTTTATATTTAATTAAACTTCCCAATAAAAATAAACTTATAAATATTACTATGTTAATCAAAATTACCATAATGTATCTTGTTTTTTTTTTTGTACTCCAGTTTTATAGAAAAGCTTAATTGTTATATAATTAAATTGCTCTAAATTTTGAGAATTATTAGTAATGAATTTATTAACCTTTGAAACTTCATTAATATAAATTTCATAAATCCATATATCAAAAAAGTTAATAGAAAAATTATTTTGCAATGAAACAATAGGTGAATAAATAATTGATAAAAGATTATCTCGTTCAATTGGATTTGATTTTAATAAATATAAAATGTCATCAATTGCATAATAAATATATTTCTTTTGAAAACTATTTAAAATAAATTTTGCAACTGTAGATAAATCTTTTTCATATTTTATTTGAAAAGTCAAAATTTTCGGTGGAATTTCTTCCATTTCTTCCATTTCGTAAAGTGGTTTTTTAATATATGGAAGTGGTTTCCCTTCACTACGATTAGTTGAACTACGTTTTTTTAATATCGAAAATTTTTCCTTGCATCGACATCTCTTCTCATATAAAATTTGGTTCATTTTTTTAATTATTTAACGTTTTGTTTTTCTATCAGTTTTAATATGAGATTTAAAATTTCTTGTTGATACAAATTCTCCTAATTTATGGCCAACTAGTTGATCTGAAATAAAAATTGGTACATGTTGCTTTCCATTATATACCGCAATTGTAAATCCAATCATACTAGGTAAAATAGTCGATGATCGAGACCAAGTTATAATTGTATCTTTTTTACCAGCCTTATTCATTTTATTAATTTTTTTTAATAAATGATAGGCAACAAACGGACCTTTTTTCAATGATCTTGGCATCTTTAAAATATTTTTATAAATTTTTTAAATTATTGTTTAAGAACGTCTTCTAAGAATGTATGCATCACTTAATTTTTTTGTTTTTCTTGTTTTAATTCCTAATGCTGGTTTACCCCATGGAGTTAATGGTCGAGTTCTACCAATTGGAGCTCTTCCTTCTCCTCCACCATGTGGATGATCACACGGATTCATTACTGAACCCCGAACTGTCGGGCGCTTTCCTAACCAACGAGTTCTTCCAGCTTTACCACTTTGTATTAAAAATGCATCATTGTTACTTACTTCTCCAATTGTAGCAAAGCATTCTTTCCGAATTAATCTAATCTCTTTTGATGGTAATCTCAGAGTAACAAAATTACCTTCTTTAGCTAAAATTTTTGCTGCTGTTCCACCAGCTCTTACGATTTGACCACCTCGATTTGGAACTAATTCAATATTATGAATTGAAGTACCTAGAGGAATTTCTTCTAAGGGTAAATTATTTCCAATGTTTAATGGCGAACCAGAACCAGAGATAATATTGTCACCAACATTTAAATTTTTTGGATGTAAGATATAACGTTTTTCACCATCGCCATAATTAATCAATGCAATTCGAGCATTTCTATTTGGATCATATTCAATTGCTGCTACAATTCCTTCAATACCATATTTATTACGTTTAAAATCGATTAATCTATAGCGTTTTTTATGACCACCACCTCTATGACGAATGGTAATAACTCCTCTATTATTTCGACCTTTACTTCTATGATTTTTTCGAATTAAACTTTTTTCTGGTTTAACTTTTGTAATCTCAGTAAAAGACGAAAGTGCTCGATTTCTTGTACCGGGTGTATATGATTTATAAAGACGAATACTCATAAACTTTATTATTATTTTTTATTTATTAATCATTGGTAAATAAATTTATTACGTCGCCTTCAGATAAAGTTACAATTGCTTTTTTATATTGTGGTTTCCAACCAATATATTTACCAACACGTTTTTTTTTACGTGGGAGACGACATGTATTAATCTTTATAACTTTTACGTTAAATAAATCTTCAATTGCAGCTTTGATTGTAATTTTATCAGAATAACGATTAACGATAAAACTATACTGATTATTTTCTAAAAGTCGTGTAGCTTTATCTGTTATAATAGGATATTTGATAATTTGTGCACTATTACGATAAAAATCTGAAGAATTAATCACAATAAATCTCCTTTATATAATTTATTGCTAATGGAGTTAAGATAATTTGTTCTGCTTTTAATAGACTAAGAGTATTTAAATTTGAAGCAGAAATTAATTCAATGTTTTTAAGATTTTGCATTGACAGTTTTAATGGTATAGTTTTGTTTGAAACAATTACTAATATTTTTTGATTTAAATCAATAGAACAATTTTTGCAAATCTTCAAAAAATTTTTAGTTTTTGGTTCAGTAATTTCGCTTTCTAAATTTTCAATAATTAGAATATTATTTTTTTTGTTGTATAGTAAAGTTTGTAAAGCTAATCGGCGTTCTTTTTTATTTAATTTTAAAAGAATTTTTTTTGGTTTAGGTCCAAAAATTACACCACCACCCTTCCATAAAGGTGACCGATTGGAACCTGCTCTAGCACGTCCCGTACCTTTTTGTTTCCATGGTTTTCGACCACCACCTCTAACTTCGCTTCGAGTTTTACTTGAAACAGTTCCTTGTTTTTGAGAACTAGAATGGCGTAAAAAATCTTTATGTAATAAATAATTTCCTGATGTTTCAAGAACATTTAATTTCAATTCACAGTTAGAATCTAATTGTTTTCCATGTATATCTAATGGAGCATATGTTATAAATTTTTGAATGGTCATACTTTCTATTTAAATGTATTATTTTGTAAGTTAAATTAATTTATTCTGAAGGAACAATCTTCAATAAATTTCCAGGTTTACCCGGAATAGAGCCTTTTATTACTAAAATATTTTCTTCTGAATTAATTTGAATAACTTTAAGTTTTTTAATCGTTGTAGTTTTATTACCTAATTGACCGGCCATTTTTTTCCCTGGTAAAACACGTCCAGGTGTTGTTCCCATACCAATTGATCCAGGTTCCCTATGATTTTTCGAACCATGAGTCATTGGACCTCGACTAAAATTATGACGCTTTTGAAGTCCCGAAAATCCTTTTCCAATAGTTTTTCCTTTTATATTTACAAATTGACCTGGTGATAATGAATCAACATTTAAAACTTGACCAATTTCAAATTTCTCTTGCTCACTTACTCTAAACTCTTTTAAATATTTTAAAGGTTGAATATTTGATTTTTGTAAATGGCCGAGTTTTGGTTGGTTTAATAATTTATTTGAAACATTCCCATAACCAATTTGAATTGAATCATACCCATCTTTTGATTTAGTTTTGATTTGTGTTACTACACAAGGTCCAACTTTTAAAATTGTCACTGGAATAATATTACCTGATTCATCAAAAATTTGAGTCATACCAATTTTATTCCCTAATAAACCTATAGCCACAATATTCCTCCAAATTTATTCTATCTTTATTAACATTTGTATTTTTAAAGCTTAATATTAAATCAACTAATTAAAATTAGTAAATTATCTTTACTAGTTTAAAAAATTTCCTAATTTTTGTCTAGTTAAGACAAATTTACAATTATATTTAAAATTAATGTTAATACGGATTATCAGGTTCGTTACCAGATTATCTTACGAATTATAATTATTCATAACTTATAAATTATAAAAAGAAAAAAATGACAAAAGTTGTAGGAATTGATTTAGGAACGACAAATTCTGTAGTAGCTGCGATTGAAGGAGGTCAACCAAGTGTTATTATAAATGCTGAAGGATTAAGAACAACCCCTTCGATTGTAGCATATACTAAAAAAGAAGAATTACTAGTCGGTCAAATTGCAAAACGTCAAGCAGTTATTAATCCAGAAAATACTTTTTTTTCAGTTAAAAGATTTATTGGTTCCAAAGAAGGAGAAATTGCCGAGGAATCAAAAAAATTACCTTATAAAGTAGGTAAAGATCAAAATGATAATATTAAAGTTAACTGTCCAGCATTAAACAAGGAATTTAGTCCAGAAGAAATTTCAGCACAAGTTTTAAGAAAATTAATTAATGATGCAACAAATTATTTAGGACAAGAAGTAACTCAAGCTGTTATTACCGTCCCTGCTTACTTCAATGATTCACAAAGACAAGCAACTATGGATGCCGGTAAAATTGCAGGAGTTGAAGTTTTAAGAATAATTAATGAACCTACAGCTGCTTCTTTAGCTTATGGTTTGGATAAAAAACAAAATGAAACAATATTAGTTTTTGATCTAGGTGGTGGTACATTTGATGTTTCAATCTTAGAGGTTGGTGATGGTATTTTTGAAGTTTTAGCTACTGCAGGTGATACAAGTTTAGGTGGTGATGATTTTGATAATGTATTAGTAAAATGGTTAATTAATGATTTTAAGGAGAAAGAAGGGATTGATTTAGCGGAAGATATTCAAGCTTTACAACGTTTAACGGAAGCTGCTGAGAAAGCAAAAATAGAATTATCAACTATTGAAAAAACAAATATTCATTTACCATTTATTACAGCAGATAAAACAGGTCCAAAACATATTGAACAAGAGTTAACAAGAGAAGTTTTCGAAAAACTATGTGAAGATTTAATTAATCGTTGTCGTATCCCAGTAGAAAAATCATTAAATGATGCACGACTTGATAAATCTGATATAAATGAAGTTGTTTTAGTAGGTGGTTCAACACGTATTCCAGCTATTCAAAAATTAGTTGAATCTTTAACTAATAAAAAACCAAATCAATCTGTTAATCCAGATGAAGTAGTTGCTATTGGAGCTGCAATCCAAGCAGGTATTTTAGCTGGTGAAATTAAAGATATTTTATTATTAGATGTGACACCATTATCACTAGGTGTTGAAACACTTGGTGGTGTTATGACAAAAATTATTGCCCGAAATACAACAATCCCAGTTAAAAAATCAGAAATGTTTTCAACAGCAGTTGATAACCAAACAAATGTAGAAATTCATATATTACAAGGTGAACGAGAATTAGTTGCAGGAAATAAAAGTTTAGGAAACTTTAGATTAGATGGAATTCCAGCAGCACAAAGAGGTGTTCCACAAATTGAAGTTACATTTGATATTGATGTTGATGGAATTTTATCTGTAAAAGCAAGAGAAAAAGAAACAGGTGTAGAACAATCTGTAACTATTCAAGGTGCTTCTAATTTAAATGAAAATGAAGTGGAAGAAATGTTAGCTGAAGCTGAAAAATATGCTTCAATTGATAAAGAAAAAAGAGAAAATATTGATTTAAAAAATCAAGCTGAAGCATTATGCTTTGAAGCAGAAAAAGAGTTTTCTCTTTTTAAAGAAAATATATCTGAAGAAAACCAACAAAATATTACGAAATTAATCGAAACAGTTCGAGAAAATATTCAAAATAATGATTTTGTAACACTGAAATCAAAAGTTGAAGAATTAAAAACAGCTATGAGAGATATGGTAGCTACAAAACCATTAGTAGATAATGACCCAATGTCTAATTTGAATGATTTATAGTTTGTTTTTTATTAAAACTTTAAAGGAATCTTAAGATTCCTTTAAAGTTTTCGTATCATCTACAATAATACATTCAGTTGTTAAAATCATACTAGCAATAGATGTTGCATTTTGTAAACCAGAACGAGTAACCTTAGCAGGATCTACAATTCCTTCTTCATACATATTTCCAAATGTATTATTTGCTGCATTATAACCTATTTCAAATTCTTGTTGTTGAACTCTTTCAATAATTACTGGACCATTAATTCCAGCATTTTCAGCAATTCTCCGTAATGGTGATAAAACTGCTCGTGATATAATCATTGCTCCTATAAGTTCATCTTCTTTTAAATTATTTTTTGCCCATGCGATAAGATTTGAAGATAAATGTGCTAAAGTCGCTCCTCCACCAGGTACAATCCCTTCTTCTACTGCTGCTCTTGTTGCATTAATTGCATCTTCTAATCTTAATTTTTTATCTTTCATCTCCGTTTCTGTTACAGCACCTACTCGAATTACAGCAATTCCCCCAGATAATTTGGCAATTCGATCTTGCAATTTTTCTTTTTCATAAGAAGTATCTGCAATATTAATTTGTTTTCTAAGTTGTTCACATCGAATTTTAATTTCTTCTATAGTTTCACCATTAGCAACAATTGTTGTCGTATCTTTAGTAACTAAAACTCGTCGAGCCTGACCTAATAAATTTAATTGAATGTTATCTAAATTTAGTCCAGCATCTTGTGTAATAACAGTCCCCCCAGTTAAAATTGCTATATCTTCAAGCATCTGTTTGCGTAATTCTCCAAAACCTGGCGCACGAATAGCTACAACATTTATAATACCACGTAACTTATTTAAAATTAATGTTGCTAATGCTTCTTTTTCAACATCTTCAGCAATTATAAGAAGTGGACGTTTTGTTTTAGTTATTTGTTCTAAAATTGGTAACAAATCTTGTTGCACTAATGTAATTCGTTTATCAGTTAAAAGAATATATGGATTGTCATATGAAACTTCCATTTTTTCAGTATTTGTAATAAAGTAAGGAGAAATAAAACCTTTTTCAAGTTTCATACCTTCAGTAATTTCTAATTCTGTTATAATTCCTTTACCTTCTTCTAAAGATATAACACCCTCTTTACCAACTTTTGATAAGGCATCAGAAATTAATGAACCGATTACATTATCATTTCCTGCCGAAATAGAAGCTACTTGCTGAATTGATTGAATATCTTCTACGGGTTGAGCAAATTCATTAATCTGAGTAACTAAATATTGTGCGGCTTTTTCCATTCCTAATTTAATAGAAATTGGATTTGCTCCAGCAGCCACATTTTTTAATCCTTCTTTTACCATTGCATATGCTAAAACTGTAGCTGTTGTTGTCCCATCACCTGCTACATCATTTGTTTTAGAAGCAGCTTGACGAATTAAAGAAACTCCTGTATTTTCAATGTGATCTTCCAATTTAATTTCTTTTGCAATTGTAACACCGTCATTCACAATTTGTGGTAATCCATAAGATTTCTCTAATACTACATTTCTACCTTTAGGTCCTAATGTAACTGAAACAGCTTCTACCATTATTTCCATTCCACGTTCAAGAGCACGTCTAGCATTATCTTGATACAAAATTTTTTTTGCCATATTTATAAATAAATTATTTTTATATTTCTAATTAAGAATGTACAAGTTAGTAACTTAGTCCAAAAATTATTAATTTTGCAAGTTTAAAATCAAATTTTATTAATTTTTTAATAAAACTTTACGAAACTACTATTTTTATAGTAATATAGATTCTGTAGTTGTATTTTGGGCTTGTAGCTCAGTGGATTAGAGCACGTGGTTACGAACCACGGTGTCAGGGGTTCAAGTCCCTTCTTGCCCAATACTTTAAATCTTCAATTGAAACTATAATTTTATACAGAAATTTTTTGGGGTGTCGCCAAGTGGTAAGGCTGTGGACTTTGACTCCACCATTCGTAGGTTCGAATCCTGCCACCCCAGTTAGGTTTAAAAATCGAAAAGTTATAGAAAATAACTTACATAATTATAATTAGAGTAAAATATAATTTATTGATTTTGAATAAGAATATAATTATGGAAGCTAAAATTCAATTTATAAAAG
>Ga0209951_1000039_pt1:17500-32763 | contig 32763 bp, 30 predicted proteins | sample SalPon2_A_H2O_MG_2_FD_185725 | JGI IMG/M metagenome (GOLD analysis project Ga0209951, IMG submission 185725) | Salt pond water microbial communities from South San Francisco under conditions of wetland restoration - Salt Pond MetaG SF2_A_H2O_MG... ...
ATAACCGACCAAAAAGTCTTGGCTCACTAAATTTAAAAAATACAACTTTAATTATTTATCCTTATTCCTTATCAAAAAATTTAATTCGAGAAATTTTAGTAAAACTTGGTAATAGAATAATTATTACAACTCAAATTAAACAAGCAAATCTTATCATAGGTTTAAAAAAGCATTTGAGACAAAATTTTCGACTAAAAAATTTAGCAAATAAGCAGAATATACCAATTTATACTATAAATCAAAGAAGTATTTATCAAATTATGCGGTTATTACAATTTTTTATTTCTTAATTAATTTACTAATCAAAATAATCATTTTACCAATGATTATTTTGATTAGTAAATTAATTATTAAAAAATTATCAATAAATTACCTACGCCCAAATAAAAATAATAATTGATAGTCCCAAGATTTCTTTTTATTAGTTTATGTCAAAATTTTAAATTATCTTTTTTTCACCTTAATAAGAAAAGAAGTAATAATTGAATATAAAAAAAGTAGATATAGTTAAAATACTAACTTATTTTTTTAATCTTATGCTGCTATTTTACAATCCTGACATATGTAGATTAGTTAAATAAATTATATTAGTTACTATATCCAATATATATTATACTACATTCCTCTTAAAATAACAATATTAATATTGTTATTTTAAGAGGAATGTAGTATAATATATATTAAGGGGGGATAGCTCAGTTGGTAGAGCAGTGGATTGAAGATCCTCGTGTCCCCAGTTCGAATCTGGGTCTCCCCATTTACTATGAATCAGGTAAAGTATTAAAAAATTTAGTAGGATCATCTTGGAATAATAAATTGATTATTCCTAGTGGACCATTTCGATGCTTTGCAATTATTAATTCAGCGGCACTGATTTTTTCATTTGTTTTTCGTGTTTGATTATAATAACTTTCTCGATATAACATTAATACTAAATCAGCATCTTGTTCAATGGACCCACTTTCACGTAAATCAGATAAAACAGGTCGTTTATTAACACGATTCTCAACATTTCGACTTAGTTGAGATAATGCAATAATTGGAATTTGAAATTCTTTAGCAATATTTTTAAGTGTTCTAGTAATTTGTGAAATTTCCTGAACACGGTTTTCCGATTTTGATTTTGAATTTAAAAGTAATTGTAGATAATCAATAATAATTAACCCAACTTTATTTTGCTCAAATAAAATCTTTTTTATTCTTGAACGTATATTTAAAGTTGTTAGGTTTGGTTGATCATCAATAAAAAATGGTAATTGGGAATATTCTTGAATACTCTTTTTTAATTCATACCAATCTTCTTTATATAAATTTCCAAGTTTTAAACGTGTTTGACTTATTCCAGTTTCGTTTGCTAGTAGACGATATATTAATTGCTCTTTTGACATTTCAAGACTAAAAAATATAATTGGTAATTTATATTGTTTGAGGATATTTTCAGTTAAATTTAAAACAAATGCTGTTTTCCCCATTGAGGGTCGCCCCGCCAGGATAATTAGATCTGATTTTTGAAAACCTTGAGTTAGTGAATCTAAATCATAAAAACCAGATGCTACCCCAGGTAAATCTGGTTTTAAAGCTTTTTGTTTTAATTCTAAAAATACTGTTGAAAATAGTTCCGCAGTAGCAAATTGTTTTTCTTTTGTTAACTCATTTGTTAATGCAAATGATTTTTTTTCAAAATCATTTAAAATTTTTTCTAATGGAATGTTTGTAATATAGGCGGAATTAATTGTTTCATAACCTAAATTGATTAGTGCACGGCGTAAGAATTTATCCTGGATTAGTTGAATATATTCTTCTAAATAAACTAAATTCGGAATTTGGTTTAAAAGTTCTAATAAAACTTTTGTACCCCCAATTTTATTTAAACAACCAGTTTCTTTTAAAAAATCATTTACTGAAAATACATTTATTGGGATTTTTTTACGATACATTTCTATAATAGCTTTATAAATTTCTTGATGATTTATAAAATAGAAAGTTTCTGGTTGAACAGTTTTCATTGTAATTTCAATTGCTTCATAATTAATTAATAAACAACTTAATATAATTTTTTCTGCTACAAAATTATGTGGTAAAGGAGTTTTTGGAAGTGAAAGCTGTATTTTATTATCAAAATTCTTCATACTCATTAAAATTTAGTGTTTATAATACTTAAAAATAAAAGCCTTGTTTTTTAAAGATATATGTATTACAATAATAACAATATGCGTCCTTAGTTCAGTTGGTAGAACGCTAGTTTCCAAAATTAGATGTCGAGGGTTCAAGTCCTTCAGGACGCGTTTCTCTTAAAAATAAGAGGTGTATTTTTGAAAATAGAATTTTAGTAATTCAAAATTTCCGTAACTGATTAATTTTAGAAAGATTTAAACTTTAAACTATTTTTAATAAAAATATTAAATCTCTAATTAATTAAAGTTAAAATAATATATCTGTATTTTATCAAGAAATAAAAATAAAATTATATGGCAAAAAAAATAACTGCATTAATTAAGCTAGCATTACCAGCTGGAAAAGCTACTCCAGCTCCTCCTGTAGGTCCAGCTTTAGGTCAACATGGTGTAAACATTGCAGCCTTTTGTAAAGAATATAATGCTCGAACAACTGAAAAAATGGGACTTATTATTCCAGTTGAAATTTCAGTTTATGAGGATCGAAGTTATACTTTTGTTCTTAAAACACCCCCTGCATCTGTTTTATTAGCTAATGCAGCAAAAGTTAAAAAAGGTTCATCAACTCCAAACCGAGTAAATGTTGGATCAGTGACAACAGCACAATTAGAAGAGATTGCTAATATTAAATTACCAGATTTAAATACTACGAAATTAAGTAGTGCAATGAAAATTGTTGAAGGTACAGCCCGAAATATGGGTATTACCGTTATAGATTAACGTTTAAGTTTATAAGTTTTTAAGAAAGAAATTATATGCGAAAATTATCCCGACGTCAAAACGAAAACCTTAAAAAAACTAAAAATGTCGTTCATTCAAGTTTAGAAGAAGCTATTAATTTACTTCAAGAAACTGCAACGGCTAAATTTATTGAATCGGTTGAACTACATGCTAACTTAAATATTGACCCAAAATATGCAGATCAACAATTACGTACAACTGTGACTTTGCCACATGGTGTAGGTAAATCTATGCGTATTGCTATTTTAACAAGTGAAGCAAATTTCAACGAAGCTAAAGAAGGTGGAGCAGATATTGTAGGTAGTCAAGAATTAATTGATGATATTAGTCAAGGAACTATTAATTTTGACTTATTAATTGCTACACCTGACATGATGCCAAAATTAGCAAAACTTGGCCGAGTTTTAGGCCCTAAAGGGCTAATGCCTTCACCTAAGTCAGGAACTGTTAGTACAACTTTAACAGAAACATTATCTGATTTTAAAAAAGGAAAATTTGAATACAAAGCAGATAAAACAGGTGTTGTTCATGTTAGTTTTGGAAAAGCAAATTTTTCAAAACATCAATTAATTGAAAATTTAACATCACTATATCAATCAATAGAACAAAACCGCCCATCAGGTGTTAAAGGTAAATATTTTAAAAGTTTATTCATTTGTTCTAGTATGGGCCCCTCTATTCAATTAGATTTAAATGCATTTGATTAATATATTTAAATTTAATTGGATACTAAAAATAATATATATATATACACATTAACTAAAAAAATTTTATGTCAGATAAAATCAATCAAATTGTTGAAGAGTTAAAAACATTAACTTTATTAGAAGCATCAGAATTAGTAACAGCAATTGAAGAAACTTTTGGTGTTGACGCATCAGCAAGTGTTGGTGGTGGTGTTATGATGGCTGCTGCTCCATCTGCAGCTGAAGATGTGGAAGAAAAAACAGAATTTAATGTAATGTTAGATGAAGTTCCTGCGGATAAGAAAATCGCTGTATTAAAGGTTGTTCGAACTTTAACAGGCTTAGGTTTAAAGGAAGCAAAAGAACTTGTAGAATCAACTCCTAAAATGGTTCAAGAAGCATTAAGTAAAGATGCTGCAGAAGACGCAAAAAAACAAATTGAAGAAGCTGGTGGAAAAGTATCATTAACATAGAGCTTCTAACTTTAAAAAAGATATATTTAAACTATATCTTTTTTAAAAAATATTCTTATTAAACCCTTTTTTATTTTATTTTTAAATAGATCTATTTTGATTTATTGTTTCTGTTAAAGAATTTAAAATTAATTTAATTGAACGAACTGCATCATCATTTCCTGGAATTGGGATATCTACTAAATCGGGATCACAGTTAGTATCTAAAATCGAAATAATTGGAATACCTAATTTACGACACTCTTGAATAGCTGTCATTTCGCGTTTTTGATCAATAACAATAGCAACATCAGGTAATCTAGTCATATTTTTGACACCATTTAAATGTTTACGCAATTTTTCTAATTCTTTTAACCGTAATGAAGCTTCTTTTTTTGGTAATAAATTAAAAACTCCATCCACTTCTTGTTGTTCTAATGTTTTTAATCGTTCTATTCGACTTTTTAGAGTAACCCAATTTGTTAACATTCCACCTAGCCATCTATGGTTTACATAATATGAATTACAACGATTTGCTTGTTGAGCAATAACTGCACTTGCTTGTCGTTTTGTTCCGACAAATAAAAACGTTTTATCTTCTGATGCTGCTTTTGCTACATATAAATTTGCTCGTTTTAATAACTGCGCTGTTTGTACTAAATCTAAAATATGAATGTTATTTCGTTCCGTATAAATATAAGGAAACATTTTTGGGTTCCAACGGTAAGCTTTATGTCCAAAGTGAACACCAGCTTCTAATAATTGGGCTAAGTTAACATCAGCCATAAAATTTGATAACTCCTTAATTAAATAATTAGTAATTTATTTTAGTATAGAATAACAATAACAGATTGAAAAGAAATAAGTCTAGATTTTTATTTTAATTTTTTCCACATTAATTTTTGTTTTATTTTGTAATTGAGAATTAAAACAATTTGTATAACTTTGATAACCTGTACCAGATGGAATTAAATGGCCTATAATAATATTTTCTTTTAATCCACGCAACCAATCTACTCGTCCTTCAATAGCAGCCTTTGTTAAAACACGCGTCGTTTCTTGGAAGCTTGCAGCTGAAATAAAGCTCGGATTATTTAATGCCGCTTTTGTAATTCCTAATAATAATGGGACATAATACGCTGGACGTTTTTTATGGGCTTCAATGATTTCATTAATGTACTGAATGTGATATAAATCAACAACTTCACGTGGTAATAATGGCGTATGACCTTCATGTGTTATTAAAACTTTTGTAGTCATCTGTTTAATAATAACTTCTAAATGCTTATTAGCAATTGAAACACCTTGTGATTCATAAACAGACTGAACAGCGTTTAAAATTAGTAATTGAATCTTTTTAAATGTTCTGTAACTTGCTTCATAATTATTTGTTAAACGATATGAAGTTGTAAACGTTTCTTCATTAGAAAAGAATTGTTTTTTTATTCCATAGTAATTAAAATAAATTTTTAATAAATTGTGTGGATTAATTTTATCATTTTCTTTTATAGTCGTTCCGAGTTTTTGAAATTCAAAACCTGAATCAATACTTGTTTTTTGAATTAATAAACTCTTTTTTTGATTTGTTGCTAAGTGTTTATTTGTTGGTTTCTTTTTTCGAGCTTCTAATAATTCTTCTATTCTCGGTAACCCTTGAACAATATCACCAGTAATTTCTTTTTCAAAATTTAATAGACCAATTACTTCTCCTTTTTCAATAAATTCACCATTCTTACAATAAACACTATTTACTTCTTCTTCAAAATAATCTTCTGTTATTGAATGAATCCCAATTGATTTGTTAAAAGGATATTTTAAAAATTTTAAACCTGTTAAATCAGTATTAAATTCACCATTTGTTTTAATTTTATTATTAATTAAATCTGAATTCTTTAATAATAATGGCAAACATTGTTTAATTTTTAGTTCTGTATTTTCAATTTTGAAATTATTTATGTTATTTTTTGATAGACTTGATTGATTTTCTTTTTCTACTGAGAAATTTTTTAAGAACAACGGTATTGGTGAACTATAAAATTTTCCATTTTTCTTTATAAACATTTTCGAAAATTTGACTTTAAAGCCATAAGATTTTTTATAAGGATCTAGTCTTTCTACTAATGATCGTTTTGTAATATCATAATAATTTAGAAAAATATTCCCTTTATTATTAATTTTATTATGATTTAATGTTAAAAATTTATATTCTAAATCTATTTTTTCTCGAGCATTCTCAGTTTTACAGTTGGGGAAGAAATAAGGACGTCCTTTTTGTATTGTTAAAAACTCACCATTATCGATTAAAATTTTTCCTGTTTGATTTACTTTAATATTATCAATAATTAATTCATTAACTGTTCTATTTTTGCCTTGCTCTTTCGGAACAGTTATACAGTCATTATTCGATATTAAAAAAATTTGTTTTTTATTAGCTTGTTTTGATTTAAATTTTACTATTTCTAGAGAATTTGTTGTTACTGACTCAAGATAACCCAAAGTGGTATATGAATCAATAAATTGGTTCGACCCAATATTTATACAAGACTGTAGGTTTGTATATTTTAAATGTGCTGGAATAAATTGATTTAAAATTAATTTTTCTAAAATTTTAAGGTTTACTCGCTTTGTTTTAAAACAATTGCTTAAATCAATTGTAATATTATTTTGTGATGAGTTTTTTGAGTTTAAATTTATACTTTGAGAAATTAAATCTATACTATTTGAAGTTTTAATCTTTTGATTTGCTTTATATAAATAGTTAATTTTATTATCTATATTAAAAATTGATTCAGAGTTTGTGTCAGTATTAAAAATTGTCTCTAAACTTTTCTCTTTAGGAATTTCATAAATACTGAAAGGTCGAATTAATAGCTGATTATTAGTTTTGTTTTGAATATTTTCACATAATGATGGTTGAGTTATTTGAATATTATTAAAAATAATCTCACCAGGATAGAATACATTCTTATCTACTTGTTCAAATTGTTTGCCTTGGTAAACAAACCCAGCTTTAATTGCAATTTCTTCAATTATATTATTTTTTTGTATAACACTTATAATTCCTGCTGTTTTTGAGCTAATATTGGGAATGATTTCAAAATTTTTTGAGATGAAATTACCATTTTCAACTAATAAGATATTTTTATCACAATTTAATTTATATGTTTCTTCTGATAACCAAATTAAAGAATTTTGCAGAATTTTTCTTTTTAATTTTAATCTTAAAAAGATACTTTCCATTTCTTGGAAGTTTAAAAAATTTTTGTAAAATATAAAACCATTTTCATCAATCTTTGATTTTAAATTTTTTAAATAAATCTCATAATGATTTTTACTCAGTTTTTCATAATCTTCTTTAGTTATTTCATAAGGTATATTATATGAGATAAATTTATCTAAGGTTTCTGACTTTTGTTTAATTCGTTGATCATAATAGAGAATTCCACCTGTTAAGGTCTTAAACTTATTATTAAGTGAACTTATAAATGGTTTATATTTTTTACAATGTTTCCAGTTTTTCGAATTTGAATCTTCTAAGGTAATTAAATATTTCAAATTAGGTAAACTAATTAAATAATTTTTATTATTTTTCGGGGTAATAATTTTTTCAGCATAAGCATTTTTTAAAAAATATGTATCATTTGTGATTTGAATTCTTTGTTCTAATATGCCTTTCTTTTTATTAATTGTTTGAATATAGCCAGAGTATTGATTTATTAATTTTGTTCTAAAAATATAACTATTTTTATTAATTTTATGATCTGTATAAAAATTTAAGAATGAATTACTAGGGGCTTGGTAAACTTGTCCCGATAAAATCCATAATAAACGATTTTGTGTAATTAGGTTAGTTCTTGCCTTTAACCGAGGAATAAAAATTTCCCCAGCCGTATCACTTAATATAGGTTTTCTTTCTGTTAATGTCTGTTTCTCTGTGCTTATTAACTCCCCTATAATTGCTGATTTTTTAATAAATTGATTACTTTTTACAAATAACATTGTATTTCGTAATAATTCCACTTGAATAATTTTTTCATTTGGTTGTTCTGGAATTACTATTAAAGAACCTGAATTTTTAGTAACTAGTACATCATCACCTCGATTTGTACGTAGAATAATTGTTTTTAAAATTTTAGAAAATTTGATAATCCCATTTGTTGGGCTAATAATTTGTTGTCGAGCTTCCGATGTAAAAATTCCCCCTGTATGGAAGGTACGCATTGTTAATTGTGTGCCTGGTTCACCAATAGATTGTCCTGCAAGAATACCAACTGCTTCACCAAGATCAACTAAATTCTGATTAGATAAATCCCACCCATAACACATTTGACAAATAGAGTGATATAAACTACATGTTAATGGTGAACGAATATGAAATTTTGAAATTTGTTTTTGTTTAAATAGTTCCAATAACTTTAATGTTACTTGTGTATTTGCTTCAGCAATTACATTTTTAGTTTTCACTTCATAAACTGGTTTTGATAATATTCTTCCAATAATTTGTTCTTGATCTACTTTATTTTTAGTATCAATAAGAAATGAGGATGAGGTTAGACAATTTTTTTCTCGAATAATAATATCTTGTGCAATATCAATTAATCTCCGAGTTAAATAACCTGAATTTGCTGTCTTTAGAGCTGTATCAACAATACCTTTACGAGCCCCATAGCCCGACATTAAATAATCTGTTATTGTTAGTCCTTCACGAAAATTCTTTTTAATAGGGACCCGCATAATTTCACCACTTGGGTCTGCCATAAGTCCTCTCATACCAACAAGTTGACGAACTTGTGATAAGTTTCCTCTCGCACCGGAAAAAGCCATTATATAAACAGAATTTAATGGGTCATAAGTTTTAAAATATGATACTACATTGTCTTTTAATGATTCACTTGCAATACTCCATGTATCAATAATTTTTTGAAAACGTTCTACATCTGTAATTTTTCCTTTTAAACAAATTTTTTCTGCATTTAAAATATCTTTATTTGCTTTTTCTAACATCTCATTTTTTGTAGCCGGAACTTTTAAGTCTTCAATACTAATAGAGATACCTGCTTGTGTTGCATATTTAAATCCAAGGTACTTCAACTCATCAGCTAATAAAGAAGCTTGCATAGAATCATACTTTGAAAAACTCCATGCTAACAGCTCCTTTAATTGTTTTTTATTAATAAGTGTATTTTGATAACTATAATCTTTCATAATCCTTTTTATTAATTATTTTTTAACAATTAAATTTTATAATTCAATATTTAAAGTTGTCTGAATTGTATAATTTAGAAGAACCCGTCCAGTTGTGGTTTGTAGATATTGAACAATCGTTCTATCATTTTTATCTTTACGGATTTGAAGATTTTCATAATATTCAATATAACTTTCATCTTTTAATTTTATTCGCTTTATAAAATTTGAAGGTTTAGAAATTTTATGCTTATAGCGAACCCAAATTGATGTATGAATTTCAATTTGATCTTGATTATAAGCTAATATAACATCATTTAAATCAGCAAAATAATGGTTTGAACCCAATAATCCTTTAATATTATTCACAGTTAAATAATAACACCCTAATACCATATCCTGACTTGGCATAATAATTGGTTCACCATTTGCAGGTGATAAAAAATTATACGGCGCTAGCATTAGCATATAACATTCTGCTTGAGCTTCAACTGATAAAGGAACATGAACAGCCATTTGATCACCATCAAAATCTGCATTAAAAGCTGAACAGACTAATGGATGTAGTTTAATTGCTCTCCCTTGAACAATAATGGGTTCAAAAGCTTGTATTCCTAATCTATGTAATGTAGGTGCTCGATTTAAAAAAATAGGGTGGTTTGCTAATACTTTCTCAAGTACCGGGTCTATAATTGGTTCATTTTGCTGAAGTAAGTTTTTAGCAACTTTCATATTACTTGCTAACCCTTGGTTAATTAACTCACGAATTATAAAAGGTTGGAATAATTCAATAGCCATTTCATAAGGTAAACCACATTGATTTAATTTTAAGCTTGGCCCAACTACAATAACAGATCTACCCGAGTAATCTACTCGTTTACCAAGTAAATTTTGACGAAAACGCCCGTGTTTTCCTTTTATAATATCGGATAAAGATTTTAATGGGCGGTTACTTGCACTTAATGCAATTTTCCCTCTTTTACCATTATCAATTAAGGTATCAACTGCTTCCTGTAACATTCGTTTTTCATTTCTGATAATTAATTGAGGAGCATCAATTTCTAATAATCGTAAAAGTCGATTATTACGTGTAATAATTCTTCTATATAATTCATTTAAATCCGATGTTGCAAAACGTCCACCTTCTAGTTGAATCATAGGTCTTAGGGCTGGAGGAATAACTGGTAGTATTGTTATAATCATCCATGCTGGATTTGCACCGGTCGTTAATAAATTTTCTAAAATACGGATGCGTTTAATTGATTGGTCACGCAATTTATAAATTCGCTGATATTCCCATTTTTTAGACCAGTGTGAAAAATTATAAAATGGTTGTTCTTGGTGCAGTACTTTACTGCAAAGCATAATAAAATTTCGTGTTTTAATTATTTCTTGATCAAGGTTTAATTTTTCTAATTCACGTTTAATTAAAACTGCACCAATTAAATAATTTGGTGTTGACCTTAACAAATATTTTGGTGTATTCCTACGTCTATTACGTGATTTTGAATGTGGCTTTAAAGGATAACCCGTAAAGCCTAATTCACGACAACGTCGGTATTGTTGTAAATCCCAATGTAATCCATAAAATGCAATTTCATCTTCTGCAATAAAATAAGCTAGAGACGCTAATTTTATTCGTTTTATTCTTTCATCATAAAAATTTACAATATTAGATTTTTTCGCTTTAGATTTATCTTTAAGAAATTCTTTACAATTTAAAAGTGCTTTTGGGCTTGTTAAATAATTTCGACATTCAAGACTTGATGAAGGATATTCAGGTATATCTTTATTCTCTTTCTCTTTAGTGTCTTTTGGGTCGGCAAATTCTGTCCATCCTGTATCTAATCTTTTTTCACACTGCTCGACTTCAAGTAATAGCGCAATATAATTTGGGCGACTATTAGTATACCAAACATGTGTAACGGGATAAATTAAATTTATATGCCCCATTCTATGACGGCGAACTCGTGATTCTGTTAATTCCACCCCACAACGTTCACATATTAAACCTTCATATCTAACTCGTTTATATTTCCCACAAGCACACTCTAGGCTTTTACTTGGGCCAAAAATCCTTTCACAAAATAACCCATCCATTTCAGGTTTAAATGTTCGGTAATTAATTGTTTCAGATTTTTGGACTTCCCCAACAAATTGACCATTGGGTAATTTCCTATGAGACCATTGTAATATTCTCATAGGGGAAGCTAACTTTATTTTTATATAATCAAATTCTTTTTCAGACCTTATCATAATGAATTTTTAAAATGAAATATTATTTATATTTGATGTATGAGAAAATGTTTTTAATAGAGGATTATATTTTTCAATTAAATTTAATTCAATTTCATATGATTGATCTGAACTAAATTCATCAATTCTGTAAGTACTTAGATCTAACCCAATTGATCGTAATTCTTGTACTAAGACTTTGAATGATTCAGGCACTCCAGAGGTCGGTATAGGTTGACCTTTAATTATAGAATTTAAAGTTTCATTTCGTCCTTGCATATCATCTGATTTGATTGTCAATAATTCTTTTAATGTAAAAGATGCACCAAATCCTTCAAGTGCCCACACTTCCATTTCACCAAATCTTTGACCCCCATGTTGGGCTTTTCCTCCTAAAGGTTGTTGAGTTACTAATGAATAAGGCCCTGTTGCTCTTGAATGCATTTTATCATCAACTAAATGAATTAATTTCAACATATAAGCGTTACCTACTGTAATAGGATTATCAAATTCTTTGCCTGTTCTTCCATCAAGTAATACCATTTTTCCTGGAGAATAAGGATTAAATAACCACGCTTCATTATTTTCGACTGAAGCTTGTCGTAATTTCTTATTAATTAAAATTCGAGAAACTTCTGAACCGTACATCTCATCGAATGGTAAAATTTTAAAACGACGATTTAATTTATGACCAGCTAACCCTAATAAACATTCATATAATTGACCAACATTCATTCTAGAGGGAACACCTAAAGGGTTTAAAATAATATCAATTGGAGTTCCATCTGGAAGAAATGGCATATCTTGTCTAGGTAAAATACGAGAAATTATTCCCTTATTACCATGGCGGCCTGCAATTTTATCCCCTACTTGAATTTTTCGTATTTGTGCAATAAAAATTTGGATTTTCTCAAACTTATAAGCTAGTTTTGTTCGACGATTAAATGTTAAAGTTTCAATTACACGTCCATATTCACCTTCAGGCATTCTAAATGATGTATCACGAACTCCTTTGGCTTTTGCCCCAAAAATAGCACGAAGTAATTTAGACTCTGGTAATTGTTCAGAATCATCTTTAGGAATAATTTTTCCTACTAATATATCACCTGGTTTTACAAATGTCCCAACTGTTACGATTCCATCTTCATTTAAATTCTGAACATCAGAAATACTTAAATTAGGTATATTATTGGTTGTTTGTTCAGACATTTCTGCTGTTCTATCAATTTCGATTTCATATCTTTCAATATGAATTGACGTAAAGATATCTTCATAGACTAAACGTTCATTTATTAAAATTGCATCTTCAAAATTATATCCTTGCCATGGCATATAAGCCACTAAAACATTTTGACCTAGAGAAAGTTCATTACTTATAATACCTGGTCCATCAGTCAACATTTGGCCAGATTTAATTTTTTCACCTTCCCAAACAATTGGCCTATGATTAATACACGTTTCTTGGTTTGATCTTTGATATTTTTGTAAATCATATTTATAGTGTCGACCTGAATCTTCAAGGATAATAATTTTATTTGCTGTTACAGATTCTACAATTCCTCCTCGTTGAGCATTTATTACCATACCCGAATCTAGAGCAATTTGATTCTCCAGCCCTGTGCCAACAATTGGTTTTTGAGGTAATAGTAATGGAACTGACTGTCGTTGCATATTCGAACCCATTAATGCTCGATTGGCATCATCGTGTTCAAAGAAAGGAATTAATGACGCTGCTACCGAAACAACTTGAATGGGAGAAACAGCAATAAAATCTACCTCAGATGGTGTGACAGTTAAAAAATCTTGTTTATAGCGTATAGGAATTAAGTTTTTTGTTAAATAGTTTTCTTCATTTGTTGAAATATCAGCAGGAGCAATTTTATAAAAATCTTCAATATCTGCCGTTAAATAAATTGGATTTCCAGTTTTAATTACTTTTCCATTAATAACTCTCCAAAATGGGGTTTCTAAAAACCCTGATTCATTAACTCTTGCACATGTTGTTAATGAAGCAATTAAACCCACATTCTGTCCTTCAGGTGTTTCAATTGGGCAAATTCGCCCATAATGACTTGGATGAATATCACGGACTGCAAAACTAATACGATCTCGATCAAAACCACCAGGTCCTAAACCACTAATTCTTCGTCTATGTGTTAATGAAGATAGAGGATTTGTTTGATCCATATATTGAGACAATTGGCTTGCTCCAAAAAACTCTCGAATAGTTGCTCCAACGATATTAAAACTTGATAATTGACTAGAATATGTTTTATTTGTTTGACTTCGCAATTTTCGTAATAATCTTTGAAAACCAATACGGAATAAATTTTGTAATAATTCTCCAACTGACCGAACTCGACGATTTTTTAAATGGTCTATGTCGTCACTAACTTGTTTGGAAGTAGATAATGTTATTAATTTATCAATTATTGCAAAGATATCTTCATACGTAATTGTTGTAATACGTTTCGAAAGCTTAATATCTAATCGATTATTTAATTTTGAACGCCCAATTTTTCCTAAGCGATAATAGGAAGGATCAAAGATCCGAGAAAATTCGGAAATATTTTTATAATAATTTTTATCTAAATTAAAACGTAATAATTTATTTTCGTGGATTAACGAAGATGTTAAAATTGGTTTGTTAAAATAGAAAAATTCGGAATTTTGTAAATTTTGACAGATTTCTAAATCGGTTACACCCATTTCTTTTAATAAATGTATAATAGGTTTTTGTGTAACTTTATCAAGTTGAATAATAATTTCATCTTCTTGATTCTTTATAGGATATTTCGCAACATTAATTTTTGTATTTTTTTGAAAACCAAATCTTACCCATGAGCCATATTCAGGTATTAATGTCGCTGTATATAATTCTTTTTCTCCATATTTTCGCTTATAAATATCTTTTATTAAATGATCATTTTTATATTGGATAATTTTAGATTTTGTCTTTAAATATTTAGTTTTATTTTTAAATATTTTTGCTTGCGATTGTTTTCTTTTTTTATCTTTTTCGTTTTTTGTAAAATTATATTTAAATTTAATGAGCTCTTTAAAACTATTAGTAAAATAAAGATTTGATTGAGCACTATTGTTTTGAATAAGTGAATTAATTTTAGGTGTAATATTTAATTTTAAGAAATTAAAATTATTAAGATAAGTAAAATTCTCTAAATCTCTAAGTAAAAAACTAAGTATTTCAGTATGCCTATTCAAATTAAGTAAATATTCTGATTTCTGAAATACTTCATTATATAATGTTTTAATGTCGTTAAATTCTTTTAATGATGTTTTATTTTTTCCTTTTTTTAAAATTTTATGTGTAATAATTATTTGAGTTAATAAATTGAAGCATTTAATAATTAAAGAAGTTTTATTTCTATTTTTCGAGTGGTTCGTATGTAATAAAAATTTCAACCATTTTAAATACACATTAATTCGTTTTAATTTTGTATTTACGTTATTTGTTTGAAATAAACTTTTGTACACTTTAAAGCATTCGATAAATGATAAACTAAAGCTCATTTCATAATCTTTTATTTGTTTAAATGAATAAAGATTAATGGTTTCTCCTTGCCAATTCCAATCTTCCTCTTTTTTAATAAATCTTATTTTCTTTTTTTTATCACTAATTAATTTTTTTTTGACTTTTGATTTTAAGAAGTATAACCTACTTTCTGTAGGTAAAATCTCACTTGGGGGAGTAAAATTTTTTAATTTACCTATTTCACTAGATATTACTCTTTTGACTTTCTTATTTTTTTTTTTTTTTTTTTTCTTTTCAA
>Ga0209951_1000040_pt1 | contig 32185 bp, 63 predicted proteins | sample SalPon2_A_H2O_MG_2_FD_185725 | JGI IMG/M metagenome (GOLD analysis project Ga0209951, IMG submission 185725) | Salt pond water microbial communities from South San Francisco under conditions of wetland restoration - Salt Pond MetaG SF2_A_H2O_MG... ...
AAAGAAGTTTATGTATTTGCTATTGAAGATACAGAGCCGATAGCAGATTTACCAATTAAACCGATTGAATCATTAACAGAGTGGGTTAATAAAACTATTGAAGATACAGAATTAGAAGAAAAATTAATTCAAATAATCATAGATAATAAATTTACTTTTAAATATGACGATACAGGTTCAGACACTTTAAATGGTTGGACAGATTTTTTAAGTAAAGAAATTGTTGTAAGTAATGACAGACCAAAAGCACAGCAAATTAAAACTTTAATTCACGAAATCGGTCACATGTTTGCACACGATAGAGATTCACTGGGCGACATGTTAGCACCACAAGAGCAGAGAGAATGCGAGGCAGAATCCATAGCGTATGTAGTTTGTGATTATCTCGGTATCGATACTAGTTCTTATTCAATAGGATATTTAACAAGTTGGACTAATGGAGAAGAACACATTTTAAAAGATTCAGTTAAAGCAATAACCGATACTAGTTCTAAGATTATAAATTTGTTAGGGGGTGATTAATGTTGTACGCCATAGCACGAGCAATAGGCATAATATTGACAAGATAACAGAATGGGGGGAAACCCCCATTTTTTTTATCCAAGTGCCACCTCCCGGGAGGGAGCCCTTCGGGATACTCCGCAGAGCGGGTCCGAATGGGATTATAAAAAAAGAGCCGACATTTCTGTCAGCTCTTTTATTTCTTATTAACCGAAAGGAGTTATTTAAGAAATCTTTCAGAGAACTTCGATTGGTGTTTAGTTGCAACTGAGAGTTTCCTCTCTTACTCTGAGCAGGTAGTTTCGATAAGCTCCACTATGAAAACCCGACACCTTTTCCGTTTGTAGTCCTAACTAGTATTCTTACAAGTTTCAAAAGCCGTTGGTTCAAGAAGTTTCTTTTGCGATACTCTGAACTCTTTACGAGCCACCTCTCAAAATCCTCTGAAAAATTTCTTTTATTCATTTATCAAAAAGCCAATACTATAAATATACTAGCTAGTGCAATATATACAAATACTATTTTAGACTTTTTCAAATATATACTTGCATATATTGTAGATATGCTATAATATCAAATTCTTCTTATCCAACTCGGACCACCGGCGGAGCCGGAAACCCTCCGGGAAGCACTCCGTGGTCACTATTGTATCTATTATTTCAAATCTAAAATAAATATCCAAAATAAATTGCATAAATATTTGACAAACATTTTAAGATGTAGTAATCTAGTTTAAGAATATTAGAAAGGAAAATTATGAATATAATTAAAGGTTGTGCCGAGTACATTTCTGATGATACTGTGCTAATTACAGAGGGGCCATTAAAAGGTAAAACTATAACTTTATCTTTAGAAATATTGGGAGAGGAAGAATAATGAGAAAAATAAATAACGCACACGATTTAGCGGATGTCTTTAAGTCTGGTGAATTAATAAATGAAAAAGCTATCGAAGAAAATCTTGATTTAATCACAGAAATCTTCAAAGGCACAATTTACGAAATTAAGGAAGAGGAATAATGTTAAGCCCAATTAAACTAGATACACTAGAAATAGACAGTGGTAAGCCCTTTGTTATTGTTGAGTTAAGTGATAAAAAAGATGGCGAAACTATTAAGATATTTTTGACTAGAGCCGATATGGAAGTCTTAACAAAATATTTTGATTATGCCGAAACTGTTTTAGCATACCAAGATTAAAACGATAGCCCCGTAAATACTTACAGCCCTGTTTGTTGAAAACGGGGCTTTCGTTTATCCAACTTGGACCACTCCGGAGGAGCCCTGCGGGATATCCGCTCCGCGTCCCGTTGTGATTATCTTAAAAAAAATATCTAAATTAAGTTGCATAAAATTTACAATCTAGTAATCTTATAAGTAATTAGAGAAAGGTAAAAATGGAAAACGAAAAAATTATAGGATTAGGTAAAATCTACGAAAAGTATTTGTTACTTAAAAGAAATTCTCATACACTACAAATTGCTTGTGCGTTTGATAAAGTTACAGAACAAACTTGTTTCTTTATTGTTTCACAAGAAATTGTAGGTGATGAGGTAAAAATGATACCTATTGCAAAACTTTATATGGACACGACAGTAGAAGAAGAAATTGAGCCATATCATGAGGAAACTGCAATGACTCAAGTCATTTTTAATCAATATGAAGAAAATGATGAGAGATTTACTATTGAGGACATTGATAATAATACTCTTGACTTCGATAAACAATACAACACAATGGGCGAAATGTTTAAGCATGGCTTGACGATATGTGGCAATATCAAAGAGTATGGTATTCCAGAGGAGGACTTGGAGTAATCCAAGTTCCACCTTCGCGGAGCGGTCCCTACCGGGATATCTTCCCAGAGGGTAACAATTTGAATCGGTGTTTCACATGAAACAGAATCTAAAAAAAACAATATAAACACTTGCATATATAAACGATATGTGTTTAAATAGTGTATAAAAAAAAACAAAGGAGAAAAAATAATGAGCATACTATTTTACATTGGGGAACTAATGGAAGATTACGATAAAGCAGTATTAGCAGAAATTGAAGATAAGAAAGCAGAGGAGGAATAAAATGGATAAATTGTTAGGTTATAAAGAATGGACTTGGGATGAATCTGATTTACCAGAAGATAGTAATGAATGGGACTATGAGGATTATGCTATTTCACAATCAGATATATTAGCTGAACTTAGTGCAACACTTTCAAGTCCAGGGAATATGGATAATGAATGGGATTTTGGGATAGCTATGGGTTATGTTGGATGGGATAATCAATTTGGACAAACCGAAGTTAAACAAGTAGATTCTAATTTCTTAAAGTATATGGTATTTGACACGATTAACGATTCACACTTAACTGCTAAGTTGGACTTTAGTCATGTTGAAAGTGGAGTTATAGTTTTAACTAGAAGTCATCACGATAGACCTAGGGGAGAAACTATTTATATTTTTAGAGTTGAAGATATAGATAAATACATAGATGAAGAAGATTATGAAAGTAAGTATTGGAATAAATTGTACGACTTAGATTTAGAGGAAAGACCTAAAGAATACAAAGTAACATTGGAGAAAAAATAATGGAATTGACTAAAGAAAAACTGTACGAGTTATTAGATACAGTACAAAAAGATTTTCTTATTGTTGAAGAAAACGGTAATGAAATAACTGTTCAATTTGAAGTGGAGGAAGAATAATGGAAAATAAATATCCAGTAAAAGATTATGGTGTAGAAATACAATTAGAACCATTACAATCTATTGATTTATCAGTAGTGTGTGATGAATCGGAAATAAGTAATAAAGCTAGAGAATATGCTGATGATATTATTGCTGATGTTATTGAACAAGTTAAAAAACAACTTGATGATATAGAACTTGGTAATGGTATAGAGGTTGTAGAAAAACGACCTTCAGACTGGATGAATGATGACAAATAGTTTATGTGTTGTATGCAAGACTACTCCACAAAATTTTGTAATAGTGGAACAAGTAATTGTATGTTGCATAGATTGTGTAGAAAAAAGAGAGGAGAACTAATATGCCGATACATATAATGTTTTATATGTTCTTAGTAGCACTGGGAACATTTACACTAATTGGTGGATTAGCTTGGTTATCAATTAAATTTGATGATTATAGATTAAATAGATAAGTTTAACAAAGGGTAGGGTTTTTCATAGTTTCCCCGCCCTTTCTTCTTTCCAAGTTGGACCGCGGAGCGTACCCTCCGGGAGGTGCCTTCTCCGAAGGGGTGCAACTTTCTATTCTATAATCAAATTCTATAATTAGTCCTATTTTTTTATCCTATTTTTGTTGCATTAATTTTTAGATATAGTAATGTAGATAGTAAGTAATAGAAAATTAGAGAAAGAGAGAAATTAATGAAAGAACTATTTGTACACTTTAATTTCAATGTAAGAGTTGAAGTTGAAGATATAGATGATGTAAAAGATGAGATAGTTGAATGGTGGGTTAGTCAAACTGAACTACCAGACTATGAGATAAAGGAGAGTGAGTAATGTCACATTTTGCAGTATTGGTAGTTTTACCAAAAGAAGGACTAGAAAAAGTAGAGGGGGCGAATGTTAATAAGGGAGATGAGGAATGGCATAATGCTTACAATCATCAATGGTATCATTCGCAGTTAGAAGATACATTAGCACCTTATAATGAAGTACCGACAGGTAGTAGTTATGAAGATGATGATTACTTTGACAAAGAGTATGAGCTTAACGAACAAGCTTCTAAAATCTATGCAAGTTATATGAACAAGCAATGGACACAGTTAGCAGAAGAAATCAACTCAGTTAAAGACCGACAAGAAAAATGGGAGAGAAATGCAAGTATTACTGACAAGAACGCTGAGGGTGGATTTAGAAAATACACCGAAAGCGAAATTGCTACAAAGCTAGAACCATTTGATTTTCTGTATGGACTTATGTCTACCGAAAAGTTTGACATAAACAATGAAGAACATGCAGAATTATTCAAAGAAAGATTTTGTTATAGTGATGAAATCGTTTGGAACTTAGAAGATAATGTTTACGAAATCTATGATGTTTTTTATAGAAACTATAATGCCAAATGGGATTGGTGGGTAGTCGGTGGTCGTTGGAGAAGTATCGGCGACAATGGACTATTCAAAGACTTATCTGTATTTACCCAAGAAGAAAAAGTACCTTTTTGGAAAGAAGAACTTGGTTTTAAACTAAGGCAGATAGAGGCAGAACTAGGTATAGAAGATAGAAACACTCTAAGCACAGAAGAATATGATGAGCTTATTGAGGACTACATAGCTAGTGGTAATCCTATCGTTAGACTTTATGATAGAGAAACAAAAGAGCCAAAAGAATATTACGATAAAGAAGTACTACTTACTACTGTAAGTCGTAAGAAAGAAAGTACTTGGGCAATGTTGTTTCCCGAAGAAGGTTGGATTGAGGCAGGAGAAATGGGTTGGTTTGGAATGTCATCACTTGACACTATGGACTTGAAAGAAAGAGAACAAGTCATACAAGACCAAAACAAGTTAACTGATAACCTTATAGAGAAGTATAAGGACACTCATGTCGGTTTAATCGTGGACTGTCATATTTAAAGCTAGGCATAGCGACTTCGGGGCTAGAGGGTTTTTATAGTTTTCCCCTCTAGCCCTGTTTTTTATATCCAAATTGGACCCCCACGGAGTGGGGACCCTCGCGGGACGCGAGTCCTCCCGGAGGGTGTGGCTATCAATCCTGTATTACAATCCCATAATTAATCCTAATTTTTTATCCTATTTTTTTAGAAATCAGTTGCATATATTTTTAGATGTATTAATGTAGATAGTGAATATAAGAAATGGAGAAATATATGTATACGAAAACAATTGGCTACTGTGGTGTAGATTCGGGACAGTTATTTATTACTGACCCGTGTTATATCAAACACCAAGAGCAAGGTAACGGACAATGGAATATGGAGTGGGTTGATACTGATAACGGTAGAAGCTATAAAACTTTACCCGACCCTACTTTAGACGGGGAAACAAAGAACTTTTATTCCAAAGTTTGTGAAGCAAATGGTAAAGGCAACGCAGGAGTTGAAATAGAACTCGGTGTAGCATTTGGTACTACTCATGGGGACGGTAATTATGCCGTTCAAGGTATCTTTGACGATGATGATGTTATGGTCGGAATCTTTATGGACTTAGACGGCAGAGTCAAAGGGGAATTTGAGTATGAACAAGAGGAAGGATGGTAATGAATATTACAATTGATGGAATAGATTATATCGTTAATCTGACCGAAGAACAATTATTTAAGTTCTTTGAGGTCAATAGTATAGATGTATCTTTAGCTGAGGATAGACAAAATGTGTAGAGATACAGGATATTACGAGCCACGAGATGATGTAGCCGTAAAGGTAGTAGAGGAAATGGTGGAGAAGAAAAATCTTTCGCTAATGGTCTATTACTTAAAAATGGCTTATCAAGAAGACCAACATACCTACATGAATGATTTGTATTGGGTTTTGCAGAACAAGTTTGATGATGTTGACCTTGAAGCAGTAAAGCAACATGTAGAGGAGCTTCTTCTCATTGATGACTCTGACCGAGAACTCTTTGAGGAAGAATAATGAAATGTGTAACTTGTTTAGAAGTTTTGGACCAAGAGTTAGGTTGCATAAATTGTTTTTGTATTCAGTATTGGTTATACGATAAGAAAGATTTACCAACTGATATACAAGACCTAAGAGAAAAAGATATATTTAAACCAACAATAAACATTTAAAGAGAGGAAGAAGAATGATTAAGGAGCATATAGGTCACGATGTAGAAGTTGTGACCTATGCCGACCAACATAATGGGAATGCAAGTATTGAATGTAATGACTGTTACGAGGTACTCGCTTGGGAGGATTCTGATTAGGTTAATCCTAGTCAGACTCCCGAGAGGGTAATGTTTATGTCTGAAATGTACGCCATTAAAATTCAGATTTCAATCCTAAATTTTTGGCTTAAGTTTTTAGATGTGGTATATTAGTAAAAGAATAGAGAAAGGAAAGCAAATGAATATTTGTGAAGAAAGACAAGTTTCTAGGTGGTCAATGAAACAAGAAATAATTGACGATTTAGAAAACTACGATGAGGTGACGGACGACAACATCAGAGAAATCTGCGACAGTCTTGTCCCTGTCTACAACTCTGAATTAATTGACTTAGCTAGTCATTATTCGGGCGAGGAATATTGGGAGTTATGGCTCAATAACGAATTAGGAGGAGAAAACCCCCTAGATATACTACGGGGTAATGTTTTTGCACTTTACTACCAAATAGGTTGTGAAGTATTGGAAGAAATGAAAGAGGAGAAATAATGGATATTAATCTAGTGGAGGCAACGCCTCCGGAGAAAGTATTTACGGAGCGAAGTGGCTCAAAGTACGATAAGGTAATAAATCACGCAATTGATAACAAAGGCACTTGGTTTCAAGTTGCTTCTGTACCTGTGGAGAACCGTGACAGCATGTACTCAACAGCTTCAGCAATACGCAAAGGACGGCTTGGAAACATTCCGGAGAGTGAAAATATCAATATTACTTGTCGCAGGGTAGAAGACAAAGTAGTAATGTTTATAAAAGCTGTTTGATTATAGCGATTATACTTAGTTTGTGGGATATTCTTACAAAACCTAAGAAACCTTAAGGATTCGGGCTACTGTCCTCCTTTCGCCCTATGACCTTTAGAGGTTATGGCTAAGACCCTGCCCCTGCAAGGGACTTACTTTAGAGCGAGGGAATTTTTAACAGTAGCCCATCTTTCTTATCCAAATTGGACCTCCTCCAGGAGGAACCCCCGGGGGGTATATAATGTATCTAATGTTATACACCTAATCCGAATCCGACTCGACTTACATTTCAATGCTAATTTTTTGGTATTCCCCTAATCCGATACCGACAAGGCATTTCCAATGCCGACCATCAATGTAGAGTTCTATTAGCAAGTAAAAAATAGGATTAATTTCCAGCGAAAAAATAGCATTAATTTTCGGGGCTTAAATGCAAACAAAAAGAGGGACATTTCTGTCCCCCTAATTGCGAATATCAGAGAAAGGAGTTAATACTTTAATACTAAGGAGTATTGAATGTATAACTTATTTCGTGTTTAATCTTAGCGTATGTTAAATGTTATATAGCGAAAAAAATAGGATTAATTTTCCGGAAGTAAATGGGGGGTTAATAGCCACAATATCCCTCACATTCAACATCTACTACTTCGTTGCTTTGACTTTTACCAAACTGCACTTCTTTAAGAGGTATAGCGTGTCTTGATAAATAATTTTTCTTGTCTGAATATTCTCTTATAAGTTCATCAAACTCAACTGCTTTTTTAAATTCTGAATATTTATGTATTTTCATAGTTAGCCAATCAGCTTCACTTCTATATGGACAAATTATGCAAGAAGAACGAGGAGGTGTAGGCATTTTATGTGCTTTCATATATTCTAAGCAATCACTTCTGCTTATTTCATTAGCAACAAGTGGATAGCAATGTATTGCCCAATCATTCTTAGGATAAGCCATTCTCTGTACTTCATCTATAGATATACCCATAACAATTTCTATGCTTGTGTATCTAAGTCTTTGGCGACCTAATATTTTTCTAATTTCTCTGTGAATTGGTTTAATCTTGTATTCGTTAGTGCATTGTCTTCTACCAATTACAACATCACCATTTTCATTTTTTATATATGCAGGAATCTTAATAAAGTCTGATTTTTCTAAATCGTCTATTATATGACCATTGTTAACAACATGAATTGGAATACTAGATATTTTTTGAAGGTATCTTAAATGTTTATATACATCTTCCGGCTCATTTCCTGTGTCAGCAAATATACAAACATCTGCCGGTTTAACTTCTCCATACATCATCATCATTAATAATGTAGTAGATTGAACTCCTGCACCTAAAGATAAAACACGAAGTGTAGAACTATCTTCTTTGTGATAATTTCCTTTAGTTAATCTTTCTTCTTTCAAATACATAATATTGTCCCTGCGAGGTAGGTGGTCAATGAGGACACCTTATGGCTAATGCCCCTCCCTTTCTTAATAAGGACATGAAACCTACCTCACTTATAATTTTAAGGTAGGTTTTCATATCTTTTGGTTTAACTTGTATGCTCTCTACTATTCTTTATTATAGTGTCAAACATATCTCTCCAATTCGTTTCATTAAACCTTGAAACAAATTCTTGACTTTTTGGAACATAACCAAACTTTTGAACACTCCACTTTTCAGTAGGAAATGACCTTTTAAGCATTTCTACATAAGCAAATGGTCTTTGTTGTGTCCAATGTCTTGTGTTCTTATAGGCATTAGCCCATTCGATTAAAGCTACGATGATGTATCTTGATAGTGCATAAGTATATCCAATGTCTTCTTGACTATCTTTCTTCATCTCATTATCTTCTATCCATAAAGCAGTTGTTATCCAAGAAAATGGTATAAAACTAGACTGTTTTCCAGTTATAGCAACCATTTCTTGTTCAAACTGATATCTAGGGATTGCAATTCCTCTAGCATTAAAGGATTCTCCATTGCGAACAGTTGTTCCTGTATTAAGAAGTTTTCTGCTCTTACCATACTTATCTAACCATTTAATTAAGTCTTGCTTACTAAATGTATAGATACCAACGGCAGGAAGAATAAAGACATAGTATTCTGCTAACGATTGTTCTATCTTCTCTTTAGACATACAACCGGCTTGAACACCTGTCTTATAAACCATTTCCTGTTCAAGGAAAAAGTTTCCTGTATCAAATGCTCTCATATCCATTTTTAGTTGTATAGGAGTTATAGTTCCTATACTACTGTTTATGTGAGCGTCAACACCATTCTTATCTTGTTCTCCACCTGCTTCTGTGAAAAACAATTCATAATCTGTGTTAGTTGGTAGCGTTGGAATTAATTTCTCAATCCACGCAAAAGAGAGAGTGAACAAAAGTTTACTCACTTCTCCTATTATTAAGTCGTTATCAAACGATAAAGACTTGGTACTCATAGTACCTCCTTTTTTTTTACTAGGGTAAGGACTATCCTTATCCGTAATTACGCCTTACCTTTTATATATGTTTAACCAACTATACACACCTAGTGTGACAGTTTTTATTCTTTATTTATCTTCCACCATAAATAGCTTACAAAGTCACCTTTCAGTTCCCATGTATTTATTATGTTTGCTATGTAATCTAACAAACCATAAACCTTTTTAGTCATAGCTTTCTTTATAGCTTCCAATTCATGTCCTTATAGCGTTTAGGATTGCCTTTAGAGTCTTTCTCTCCCTCATAAACTTTCCAATCTTGATTAATAACCCATTCTTTTTCAATTGCAGGGTACGAGAAGTACTTACCAATCTTGTTAGAGCTAGGATTAGGAAAGTACCAAAGACCCACTTCCATACGGACGCTTTGGCTTGTTTCATTAAACTCTTCTGCTTTAATCTGTAAATCAACGAGCGTATTGTAATCATCTTCTTTAAATTTGTTAGTTCCTTTAACTTCGTTTAAATAGATTACATAAGAATCTCTAGGATAGACAACATAGTCCGGAATCAGTAAAACTTTACGGACATCATAAAATCTAGGTACATATCCGTCTTTAGCGTCTGTTCCTACCTTTTGATAGCTTCCTGCTATGTGTGGATACTTCTCTAGGTCTGATTCAGTAACGCCACGAACAAATCCTTTTTCATGTAACATCTGTTGCATACGAAAGTCTGCTTTGTCTTGTTGTGTCTGAAAATTGCGTTCTTCAAAGCTATTTGTGTGTCTATCAGTCATTTTCTTGCTCCCAACTGTGCTTTATAGGTATGTTTGAAGTTCTTATCCACTCATCTAAGTCCCAACGGACACCTTTGCTTGGTGGTAATTCTAGTATATCTTTTTCTATGTTTTGAATATACTCTGTTAAATCAATTAAGAAGTTTAATCTTGGCCTTGACTTGCCTAAGAAATAGTTCATAACATCTGTAATCTTGTATTCTGAATACTCTAGTTGAAAGTCTTTAGCTATTATATCTCTCTTCTTTCTTTCTGATTCAATCACTTCCGGATTTATTACGGTCTTTCTACCGGCTCTTATGTGTTTGTTTTGTCTTTGGTATTCTTTAACAAACAAATTTGTAAACTCTATATTAAATTTAATAAAACAATCTCTTTTAGGATACTTTGCGTGTTGTCTAAAAGCAGTCAGTAATCCAATGTATTCTCTATAACCGTCTGTTTTTTTTGTTTTATAATTTATTTTTCTTTCATTGAGGTCAGTAGTGACAATCTCTGTGACACTTCTACTTAAATCTCTTGGAATATCAATTAAAGTTTTTTTGTCCCAAACTTCAATTGTATCAAAACTCTCTATCATATCTGCTCCTGTTGTTAAGTGATAGAACTAGGTGGGTATTAAATACTTCACCTAGTCGGAATCCATTAATAAGTAACAATAACCTATTGAATACTCTCCTATCACTAATGCTAAGCTGTACAAAAAATTATTCATCATTACTTAAATAAAATTAGGTTTTACCCTAGCCAAGACTTTCTTGGTCTTACTTAGCAAAGCTAAGGGTTAACTCTTATACTTAATCACTACATTTAGTATCTTTTGTATACCATACAAAAATCTTGTTAACCCTAGTGGAGGTGGAGGGATTTGCACCCTCGTCCCCGTAATCTCCACGCTTTTCAACGATTACACTACGGGCAAATCTAATTCACCCCCTACGCTTCTTAAAAAGGAGCGTCACCCTCTGCTATCTCAGTCATTTGTCTTGCGACAGGTTGTTGAGGAGCAGGATTGCTATTTGCACTTTGGTAATTTCCTGTTGAGGCATTAGTGCCGTCACCGGAATAATTCACACCACCAACTGTTTGATAATCTAAGCATACACTTACATTATTTGCGTTTAGGTAGAATTTAGACCTGTTTTGTCCTGTGCTAGGGTCTTCCCATGTATCTTTTTTGAGAGTTCCCTCAACCATGACACGCATAGTCTTTTTATCAGACGGAAATGAATTAGCAATATTGTTTGCTAAACTTTCCCATGCTTGAATATCAACCCACATGTCTTCAGCAGTTTCGCCATATCCTTTGACGACCATACTTGCAGTCATAACAGTTTTACCTGTTTTGGTTTGTCTTAATTCCGGTTGTAACATATTACCGGTTAATTGTACATAATTAATAGCCATATACTTTACCCTCCTACGGAGCTTCTATTCGTCACGAAGAAGATTTTTCTTCGGATATATCAAAAGGTGATTCTTTTGATTGTAAATTAGTCATATATGTTTCCTTAGCTTTGTCCCAACTATCTGTCCAATTATTGTACAAAGATTCGTCCTCATGTACGGCTAACTTACTATACTTTACTCGCTCTTGCACATTTAAGTAACAAGCGTGAGCAAAACTTTCTGCACCAATTGAGTTTAAGTAATCTCTTAAACTTCCTCTTGGGGCAGGTAAAGGTTTATTATACTCTGCTAAACGATTAGCGAGGTGTGTACCTCTCCATTCGATTACTTGTTTAGAGAGTTCTGCAAATGTAGGTGGAAAATCTCCACCCCTAGACAGACAGTATTGCAACCCTCCGTCTAATTCTTCTTTACACCAAAATCTTGCGTCTTCATATAAAACTGTATCATCTTCCCAATTTGTTCTACCCCACCTAGCACGAATCCAATCACATGTATTCTTCCAATCAATTGGTTTGATAGGTAGTAATGATTGTGGAAGTTTATCTAAGCTGACATCATTCATTTTCTTCTCCTAATTTTTCCTGTGACATTCAAACTAGTATCAAACTCAATGATAGTATGTTCTGTGTGTAATTGCAAATTTGTAGGTGTAATTACTAATTTCTCTACTAAATCCCATTCGTTATCATCAAGTCCGTGTGTTACTCGTTCTTCATTTTCTTTTAATAACATATCTTGTATGCCTTTTACTGACTGTAAAAAATCTACAAACTTAACTCTATTGTCCATACTTTTTCTCTAACTCAACCCACTTACCCTCTTGCGTAGCGTTCTTCTGTAATTGTTCTAATTGCTGTTTAGAAAGTTTAGGTTGACTAGTCTGAAGTTTAGTCCACATAGAAGTTATTGACTGTGGTTGAGGGTGGAAGCCATAAGCCATAACAAAGTTCTTTGCTCTTAACTGTATATCTTCCGGAGTAGCGTCAATGTCTTTTAATTGCTTTACTGCTTTATTTAAACGACCTCTCTCGTCTTTAGTCATAACGCCTTTCCAGTCATATCCACATACTTCTGCAAGAGTTTCAAATATTAAATCTCTATTACTAGATACTTTGTCTTGCGTAGCAAGACCACTAATACTCTCTTCTACTCTATTCTCTTCTACTCTACTCTTCTCTACTCTACTCTTCTCTAGCTCTTGACCGTCAATTTTTGTCAAATCATTGTCAAAAGATGTCAAACTATTGTCAAAAGATGTCAAATCATCAAGTTTTTCTTGTTTTTCTTGCATTTTATCTCTTGATTCAGCTTTTTTTAGGCGATTATAGAGTCTTTTTTCATATAAAGCACCGGAATAATCAAGCCAATCGTGTATAATATATTTTTCACCGATTTGGTCAATAAATTCGTACTTAATTAATGCTTCTATAAACTTTTGTGGGTCATCTTCCCACTCACAAGCGTCCGGAAGTAAGTCTAAGTACTTTAACTCTCCGTCATCTGCATATTCAAGCACCCAATACCACAATAAATGTAAGTGACCTAATGCTTCTACTTTAGATATTCCTAATGCTCTAGCTAATAAAATTAGTTTAGGATGATTCGCTAAACTTTGGTCTGATTTAATCCAAGCCATTATCCTTTTCTCCTTTTCTCTGTTCTTCCATATTTTGGTCAGCAGTCTTCTGCAACCAGTTCATTCTTAGACCTTTAACAACTTCTTCAAGTTCTGACAGTCTACAAATAAACAATCCGTCTCCAGTACCATTGGGCATAGCAATCATACTAAAAGGTTTCCTTACATTCCAAGAATCTCTGAACTCTTGGTTTTGACTCTCTGCATTATAAAATCTTGTAGCTATGGGGTCAACTTGTTTTCCCGACTTAACTTCAAATAAAACATGAGAGTTCCAATCTTCTTCATCAGCAGGTATTCTTCCACCTTTGTTGTCCGGAACTTTTAAAAGTTTCCTAGCCAACTCTTGTTTAGACCTACCGTTATTTCTATTAAAAGCATTACTCTTTCTAACTGCTTCTTCTTTTGACATTAAAAAGTCTCCTCTTGTTTTGTTTTAAAAGTACCTTTATAGTCTTCTAGTAGTCTAAACATAAGTTCCTCATCTACAATATACACAACTCTTTCCCCGTCTGCAACTCTTACCTTAGAATTATTTTTTCTCTTAGTCTTCTTCCAAGCAAGAATTACATCACCACCTGCTTTTTCTTTTGATTTTGCAAGTGTCTGATGAACATTTAAATTTGCTCTGTGCTTTGCTTCAAATATTATTTTAGGATAAGGTAGCATGTCAACAAAAGGATTCTCGCATTCTATGTCTCCTTTATCGTTAGAGCCACCCTCTGCAAGTCTTCTAGCAATAAAACCATAGTCGTTAAGTTTATTAACAGTTAAAGTTTCAAATGCAGTTCCCTGTATCTTAGGTTTGTTTACCATTTTCAATCGCTTTCATAAACATTGTCCAAGTTTCCCTATCTTCATCAATAGGTTTGCCTAGTTCAGTCCACAAAACAAAGTATCTTGTGAACTTATTCGGCTCTTCTATAAACTGAATTACATCTTCAGCAGTATTTAGTACTTTAGCATTTTTAAGAGCAACTGCAAGATTAGTAAAATCTCCCCATTTACCCATCACATCTTTTAACTTTTCAGTAAAAATCTTTTTTTCAAATGTTTTCATAATCTTCAGACCTACTTTATGAGTTACATACGCCATTTGCTCATCAACAAATTGATACATCTGTGGAGGAACAGGTACTCCTTGACAGGTGTCGAAGCAATCTTCACCGGATAAAGCACCACAACTTGGGCAATCTTCGTCCATGTAATCCATAAAATTATAATCGTCCATGTATTAATTGTACTAGACGATACTAGTTTGTTCTTCTTTGTCCCTCTTCTAAGTTGATAGCCCACTTTGGAGCAGAACTTAAACCTGTATCTATAACTTGTAATTTAGGGTCTGTGTCCCACTCTTTATCAGTAAATGTATCTCTAGCTAATTGCTTATCCATACCTTTTTTACTTGCTACTGCGTCTAATCCACGCAACTTAGGTACAAAATTTGTACCTACAATAGCCAAAAGGTTGTCTAATGCTTCATCAGATAGTTCTTTACCTGTAGCCCAATCAAGAAGTCTACGAACATCATGTGATACTGTTTTGTAGCTTTTACTAAAGTTATAAACCCTACCACCTAACTTCAATGCTCCTTTTTCTTCGACATCATTAGCTATCTTCACATCAAAAAATTTGTTAATTCTTGTTGTACTATCTTTTGCTTCAAGAGTTACACCTCTTGCAACAACTAGTTCAGACGGCTCATCAATCGATTGTAATTCTGTATTGCTAAAGTCTTCATCTCCTGCTTTAGCTATCTCCCAAATTAAATCTCTCATTAGTAAATACTCTCCTCTTCTTTCTTCTCTAAGTTAATATATGCTCTCATATCAACTGCTAAATCAACTATTGCACTATATATCTTCTCTCCATTCCAATCTTCGTATGGATACCAAGCATTCTGCTCTAGCCATGTGTAAAACACTTCATTGTCTATCTCGCCCTCTTTATTCCAATCTTTAGGCAAGTCATCACATAAGAACTGTCCACTTATAAACTCAACATCTTTTTCAAACTGTTTATCGTTTATCATTTTTATTCCTTTCCCCGTATACCGGTAAACTATGATTCCAATTTATTTCGTAAGTCCATTCATGTTGTTCTTTACGAAATCTTCTTTTCGCCATTATTCCTCCTCGTTTACATAACCAATTGAAAACAATTCCATGTTAATTGGATTGTTAATCTCACTTAGATACTTCTCTGCTATTAATTGTGCTTCGTCCATATCTCTTGCGAAAAAAACTTTTTCTCCTGTAAAAGTCACTTTAAATTTATACATTAATCTGTACCTCCTCCTACTTTATCTAAGTACTCTTGACCTTTTGGCGTAAGAGTATATGTAGGAAGTGCGTCTGCAAATCTAACAAACAACTCTTCTGCTTGGTTGTCATCTAACCTAAGTTCTTCAATTAATCTATACACATGATTTTCTAAATGGTCAACTACACTCATGATTGTTTATCCCAGTCGTTAAACCATTCCATATCTTCTTTATAAGAGTCATAGCCCCAACCCTCATGACTCCATGCGTCCATAAGTGCTTTGGTGAAGACAAGCATAAGCATTGCGTCATCATCTCTATATGCTTCAATCATTCTTCTCGATATGAGTTTTGCTAATGTTTGTCTTTTTTTAAAGTCTAACTCTTCAAAATCCATTTGTTCTATTATCTTCATTATTCTTCCTCTGCTTGTAGTAAGTCTTCAAACTTACTTACATTCTTAAATTCATATCCATAATGTTTTACATCATACAAGTCACTTGCGTCAGTATGAAATATATCTACGGCTTCTTGGTAATCATCTGTTTGTGGGATATTGATTAAATATTTTTCTGTTACTATCAATCTCATTAGAACGGACTCTCCTCTCTTAACTCTTTCTTCTTTACCCAAAAGAATTTTTTATCATCAAATTCAATACCGAGTGTACTTAGAACAATATCTTCAAACTCATCATAAAGTTCGTTAAACAGTTCTTGTGCCTCATCAGTAAAGTAGGTTTCAAATTCTGTATTGACTACACAACTGTTACCAAACTCTTTACGAGTAAGATTGTCAGCGATTTCTGATATAAGTCGCATTAAGTCGTGTTGTGAAATTTGTGTGTTTGGATATTCTTTCATGCGTTTAGTTTCTCCTCTACTCCGTCTGCATTAAAGTAAGACTGACCAATGTAACCTGCAAAATTATTCTCGGGGTCACCTTGTATGCAATACTGCATTGTTTCTTTAGTCTTAGGATTTTCTAACAACAAGATAGTGTTAGAACTTTCTGCATGTGTGTCAGTAAGTTTTTCTTTTACTGCGTCATGAAAGTAAGTATTCTCGTAAAAGATATCTTTAAGTACCCAACCTTTTATATCTTTTAGAGTGCAGTAGCCAGTATTAGGCACTTCTGCAAACTCCGGATTGTGTGTTCTTGTAACAACCATGACTCTAAACTCTTCATCATTAGGTGTTAGTTTGTATCTCTCCGTATAAACAATTGTTTCATTGTCTTTATCAAATGTCATATTTCCTCTTTTCTTTAATATTCTCATACTTAGTATTGCATATACTCTGTATCTTTGCAAATATAAATTACTTTTTTTATTCTTCCTCGCTCTTGCTAAATATTGGAGTAACTATCTCCTCTACTTCCACTATTTCGTCAACTAAATCTATACCGTTCAGACTTTGTATATGGTCTTCTGCGTCCTCTAAAGTTGGCTCATCTACTTCTATGACTACTCTAAATATAGGCATTATTCCTCCTCCTTTAATACACCTGTATCTACATACCATTGGTGTAGTATTTTCTGTTGGTCTTCATCTAGCAAATCAACAACAAAGTTGTATCTTTTCATAGCTATGTCAAACAATCTTTCTATTTCTTTCATTAATCTATCTCCTTACAATCACATTCTATTGCTTGTATGTATGGTGGATAAGGTGAGCTTATTGAACAACACTCTATATGTGCTGACATTACAATTTCTCCTTTACTATCTCTGTCCAACCATGACCTAAAAATTTAACATCATCTATCATGTTTGTTTCGTAGCATTCTGCGTCTGCTTCTATTTCCTCGAATATATCATTCATCTCATAGTCGCCGTCTAATACATCTTCCTTAGATTCTGCAAACACTTCGACTATTCTCGTGCCTGTAACATATTCTTTGTACTCTTCTTGTATGTAAAATGTTTTCATTATTCTCCTTTTACCATTTCAGTATCTACAAATTTAGATAATTCATTTATATTAGCAAATGTCATATCTCCGTCTGTTAAGCTACCGTCAGACTGAACAATAAACTTATAACCGTCTTCGGTAATTACAATATTGTTTTCTTTTACTTTCACTATTCTTCCTCCATTATTTTCCAATATTCTTCGGCACACTCATCATCTTCACACTCTTGTTTAGAATGAGAAGTGCATATAAAAAGATAGTCGTGATTTGTATCAATCTTAGCGTCAAAGTCGTCTGTCCACTTTAGACCTATACCTGCTTTCCAGTTCATATCTTCTGCGTCACTTATAGCTTGTTTTTTATCTTCGGCTTCAACTATTTGACTACCAAGATAAACTGTTTGGTAAAAATCAACTTTGTACTGATTCTTTTTCGCCATAAAGCACCTCTCCTATCTCGTCATTCTCTCCACACTCATTACACCAAAAGTCGTCATAAACATCTCGTGTTTCAATTCTTTCGCCTGTGTTGATATTAATTACTACTCGTTCTCTAATATCGTCAGAGTCGCAGTTCCAACAAATGAACTTACCACTCTGCCTACCTACTCTCATATTACTCATTCTTCCTCCAACTCTGATGAATCATACTCGTCCCAAAAGTAGTCGCCTACTTCTGCTTCATCAATAACTTCCCCCATAGTTGTATACTCCGGAGTTCTAGCTATGTCTTTGATTATGTCATAGTGGTCTGCAAATAATTCTTCTATTGCAAACTCTCTAAGCTCCTCTTCATTGCGTCCTTTAGAAGCAATGCTGAACTTAAAGTCTACGAATCTATATTGCATTTCTTCGCTCATTATTCTTCCTCTCCCATACTGCCCCACATCTCATCTATCAAAGTAGCTTCTTGTCCATTGTCATAAGTTTTAACATGGAACTTACCACCGTTGATATTCTTGTCTGCTACATTTTTCCAAGTGTCGTAACCAAGTTGAATGTTCTTATCAAACATCTTGTCGTACACTTGCTTTGCTTTTTGATAGTTAGTTGCTTCAATGTAAAATTCAACATCGAATGTCTCTGTGAACTTGAAGCGTTCTAACTCTATACTTTCTTCTGACATTTCTGTCCTTTCTCTATTCATATTTACTAGCTTACTATATACAAATATATATGCAAACTAAAATTAAAAAAAAATTTAAGGTTTATACAAAGTGTATTCTAAAGTAATTTCTTCGTCCGGCATAATATCTTTACTTGTCATCAAGTAATAGTACTTACCTATCTTTATCAACTCACAGTTAGGGTCTTCACTATGGTTTATAAATCCACCCAACGGAGTTCTTATTCTGTTATCTTCTGCTTCCGAATCATAAACATGTGTCATGCCTAAGTTCATACCTTTATCAATAATAAATTTAGCAAATAATCCTTTGCCGTGTATTTCAGAATCTCGTATCTCTACTTCGTTCGGTAAAGGTTTATACATTAGTAACCTTTCTCCCTCAACATTGCTTGATACTCGGGGTTACATTTTGCACAAGTATCTATATCCCACATCTCTTCTTCTGTTTGATACTCTTCCATAAATCTAGTGTCACACATTGCACACTCGAACCAAGCCCACTTCTTAGACTTAGTTTCGTAATGCTTAAATACTGTCGGGTAATTCATGCTTTAGTTCTAGGGTCTTCACGACCTCTAATACGAGGTTGCTTCATTGGAGCGTGTTGAAAACATTGTTTGTTTTCATTATATTTACTCATAATATTGTTACACCCGTCCTCGTCACATACACGACCAACTTTATACTGCTTAGTCTTACGGGGTCTACCCTGTAATCTTTTTGCCTGTACCATTTATTCGTCCTCCTTAAACCACTCTTCGGGAAATCCCTTGCCTCTTTTTTCAGCTTCCCATTCTTTTAATTCTTTCATATACATAAGTCTGTCAATCCATTCATTAAGTAAAGAATTGATATATTTAAAAATCTTTATTAATATTTTTCTGATAACCATTTATCTCTCCATTTCTCTTCGTCCCCCCAACACCATTCGCTTGATGACCAATCACGCCATTGTGTTCTGCCGTAAATGTCTTCTGCAAGTATTGAAGCAAACATAACATTATAATAAGGTGTATATTGAACTCTGTCAATACTAAAACCTATATCTGTTTTTAAAGTTTTACCTGTATAAGGTTTTCCGAATCTAGTTACTACCCAAGTATCCCACATTGGTAACTCATACTTCTCTGCAACCCAATTCCATGTCCAAGACACGAACTGCATAAGACCTGTATCGCCATTGTCATTACGATAAGCGTCTACTTTACCCCTTGATTCGCACCAACCAATGCGAACTGCTACATCTATGTTATCTCTATCAAAGTGTTCAACATAAAGTTCTGCATGTTGTTGCATAGATTTAGGTATATGGTCATTACAACTCATATACTGTTCAATAGCTTTAGTTTCGTCTGCACCCATAGGTAAGACACTAGCTAAAAATATCATACACTCTGTTATCATCTGATACTCTCCATATTCAATTGTATTCTACGCTATCCTGTTGTGTGTGTCAAACGGAATCTATTAAGTCGGGGTGTACTGTTAAAGTTAAATTATTTTCGCTATCTAATAATCTAACTTTCCACAAGTACTCCGGATTATCACATTTAATCCATTCTTTAATCGTTCCAACCCTGTATCTATCGTAGCCCCAAGTGTGTGCGTCATGTCCATTACCAACATGTCGGTAAGTGACTAAACTTCCTAACGGAAATTTATCTCTAAGGTACTCAAAATACCAAACACAGTCAAAATAACTGAATCTTTTATTTTGCACATAAGTATTATAGGGTAAAAAAATCCCCTTGCAGACAAAATCTGCAAACTTTTATCTAAATATTCTTAAATTAACTTACTTGTGTTTCATCTTTAGGTATGACACCGGAGTATCCACCTATACTATTAAGTGCTTGTTTCCTTGCACCATATTTAGAATCGTCCACAAATTTACCTAATTCAATCAATCCACTTTGACTTTTAGTATAAAGTCTTGCCTCAAATTGTGTCCAAAGAGGCAACCAATGGATTACAACTAAGTAATTACCATACTCAAATTGTTCATGAATTGGCTCATCTATTAAGTCATTCATACGACAATTATACCACAATTGATAGCAAAGAGAAGATTATTTTGCATTTTGAGTTTTGCATAGTGCAAATATGTGTTAGTATTTGTATATGGTAGCAAATAATAGAGAGTATAACTCTACTACATGGAATGAAGATGATGACCCTTTAAGTATATACGAGGTAGCAAATCTACTTAACTTTAAGGAATCAACAGTATCTTCATGGCGACAAAGACACCAAATGCCTAAACCAGACAAAATGGTTTCTGGTGGTAAGACTCCTTTATGGAAGAAGAAGACCATCTTAGATTGGGCAGACGGAACAGGTCGTCTTAGAAATATGCAAGAAGATAAGTTTGCATATAATACAGACGATGATAATATAAGTACAAATTCGCTAGAAGACTTTAATGTTGGCGATTTGGAATGGAACGGTTAAATAGAAAGGTAACAATATATGGTAAATATAGGAGATACCATAACTCTTGAAGAGCAGACTAGTACTAGAAATCAAGTACAGAACGACTTCTTTAGTGTATGGAAAAATCTTATGGATAACAATATAGGCGAGTGGACAGTTTTAGAAGCTGATGATACAGATGTATCAACTGCCGTAAACAGATTTACTTCTAGGGCAACTAGATTAAACGCTTATGACTACACTAATGGATATGAGTTTAAGGCAATCAGAAGAACGCCTAACGCTTATTTCTTAGGTAGAAAAAGTAATTAAATGCAGTACGACATAGACAATGTTTTTACTTGGGCAAAATTTTACTCAATGCAAAAACAATTAAATGAGGGAATGTTTATAGATACATTTATAGACGATATTATATCAACAGAAGAGTTAGAAGATGTTGAATTAGAAGAATTAAAGAATATGTTTAATGAACTAGTTAAGTTATCATCTTTTACTTCAAGAATGAGAATAAAAATTGGAGATATAATAGCTCTAAAAGTATTTGAAGAAATGGAGGAAGAATGAATCAATTACATGAACTAAGTAAAAGATTTCCGGATAGTTTTATCCATGATAACCCAAGTGGTTACGGAGATTACATACAACATTCAGTAATTAGACAAAGGTTATTGAGTGTACTTGGTGCATACTCAACTGATATAGTTGAAACAATTTATGATGACGGGATTCTCACAGGTGTAATTCTTAAATTAACTTGTGTAGTTGACGGTAAAGAAGTTTCAGTTGTTGAAGCAGGAGATGTTGAAAAGCCAAGTAATTGGAAAACCAATGGTGCAAGAATGAAAGACGCTATGAGTGACGCAATCAAAAGATGTGCAATGGCTCTTGGTGTTGGCTTACACTTATGGTCACAAATGAATGGTAAAGATGAGTATTTCTTGGACAAACAATTAGAAAAAGAGATTTCTAAATCTAAGACTACTTTAGTTGATAGTAGTGGTGGTAAGCAAACTGTCGTTGGCGAAATTACTTATGAAAGTAAATTAAAAGGTAATGATGATAGCACCGGCTAATGACAATAATGAGATAAATATATATTCTAAACTTAAAGTTTCAAAAGAAGCAGAGAGTTACGCATTGACTTTAGAAAAAATGTACACAGATGTATTATCAGTACCTCACTTTGAAGACAAAGAAGTGATGATTGATGAGTGGGGTATTTCATTTTTTCATAAAGAGTCACAACAAGAAATTGAGTGGGTAATCATTACTGTAATGATGACTTATATCAATGTGACAGGAAATAAAATATCTCATGTTTTAACACATGATGATTTTAAATATTATGCGACTGTTCAAGAGTCATGTTGTTTAGGTAAAGAAGTTATGATGATGAGAGATGAGAACGGACAGGCACAGTTAAGGGTAAATGAATCCGGATTGTAAAGCAGAAGAAGTTCTTGCTCATGAACTTGACAGATTGAGAGAAGAATATATTAGAAATTATAATGACAGTAAACCGGTAGCAGAGATAGGGCAGAGCATGGCTAACATTGTGACTGCTCTAGCTTTGACTTACCAAGCTAGAAATGGAGGAACTTATGTATCTTAATGACCCAAAGTTTAATATTATAAATAATGAACTTAGGAAATTTTTTGATGAACATTTATTTGGCGAAGTTGTTGGTATGACCAACTCACAAATTAATCATCTTCAAAGAGAAGAAGACGGCATGGACGAAGAAGAAAATCTTGCAATTTTTCGTAAAGAAAATAAAGCAGAATGGAAGAAAATGATTGAAGATGAAGAGGGCAAATATAAGTTCTCTGAAATCTATCAAGCATGGGTCAAGCTCTTTGGACTACCTTTTGATATAGGAGAAGAAGAATGAACGAAAGAGTGTATTGGTACAATTGGGGTAGTAACAATTTACCTAGACGAGATGAAGTTCGTCAAGAAGTAAAAAATAGTATTTTAATGACCACATTAGACAAGATTCTGCAAGAATTAAAAGATATTAAAGAAAATTTAGGCATAAGCGAGGAAGAATAATGGACGAAGTATTAGTAGAATACATACCTTTATCTGATATTGTTGAAGCTGACAATAATCCAAAAGACCATGACATAGGTGCTATATATCAGTCAATTAAAAGATTTGGCTTTACGCAACCTATTATGATGAACGAAAAAACAGGTAAACTACTTGCCGGTCATGGTAGATTGCAGACACTTCAAACACTTAAAGACGCAGGTGAAAAAGTTCCTAACCGTATTAAAGAAAAAGACGGAGAGTGGCTTGTACCCGTGCTTAAAGGTATATCTTTTGAAGATGATAATGAAGCACAAGCATACTTAATCGCTGATAACAGACTTACTGAACTTGGTGGGTGGAATACAGGCGAATTAGTAGAAGAGTTAGAGAGATTGATTTCAGAGGGATTAGACCTAGACGGCATTGGTTATGACTTTGATGACTTAGAGACAATGGTATCAGACATGGAATCAAGATTTGAAGTAGAAGATATACCCGATGTAGATGATGAAGAAACTGATGTCAAGATACAGATAGGTAGATATAGATTTAAGGTTGACCCCGAATTATTTTATGAGTGGGAAAGCCGTGTAGCTGATGAACTAGGGTCACGAGATAGTGATGACTTTGTTGATTGGCTAAGAGAAACTTTAGGTATTTAGGTGTTCGTAAGAACAGATAAACAGGTAACCTCCTTGTTTATGCGTACTAAATCACTAGCGACCTCTTTGAATGGACACTTTGGGGTCGCTTAGTGATAAATACAATAAAGTGGACTATTTATAATAGAACTAAGCATGATGTAGAACGCTCTAAGACTATATATCAACTAATTTGGGACAAACTTAACTGTGAAGACTGGGGAGATGATTGGACAGAAGAACAACAAGATATGTTCTATGAACAGATTGATTTACTCTTACCATTAAAAACTTTAGAAGATATAACCGAATTTGTTAAACTAGTAGAATCAGTTTTCGGTGAAGTGGAGGTAAAAGATAATTAAATTAACAGATATATGGGACAACGAACTAAACAGTTGGAAGAAAAAGGGTAAATGTGTAGATGTAGACCAAGACTTGTTCTTTCCGGAACGAGGGGCTTCAACACGACTTGCTAAAGCAATTTGTAGAAGATGTCCGGTACAGGAAGAATGCTTGGAGTACGCAGTAAACAATGGAGAGAAGTTCGGCATTTGGGGAGGACTTAGTGAAAGAGAACGCAGAGCAATTCGTAAGAAGCGTGGAGTAGTTCTCAAAAAGAAGCCATACTATTCTACAGGTAGGCGAAAAGGACAACCATAAAACCCCCCATTTACTTCCGGAAAATTAATCCTATTTTTTTCGCTATATAACATTTAACATACGCTAAGATTAAACACGAAATAAGTTATACATTCAATACTCCTTAGTATTAAAGTATTAACTCCTTTCTCTGATATTCGCAATTAGGGGGACAGAAATGTCCCTCTTTTTGTTTGCATTTAAGCCCCGAAAATTAATGCTATTTTTTCGCTGGAAATTAATCCTATTTTTTACTTGCTAATAGAACTCTACATTGATGGTCGGCATTGGAAATGCCTTGTCGGTATCGGATTAGGGGAATACCAAAAAATTAGCATTGAAATGTAAGTCGAGTCGGATTCGGATTAGGTGTATAACATTAGATACATTATATACCCCCCGGGGGTTCCTCCTGGAGGAGGTCCAATTTGGATAAGAAAGATGGGCTACTGTTAAAAATTCCCTCGCTCTAAAGTAAGTCCCTTGCAGGGGCAGGGTCTTAGCCATAACCTCTAAAGGTCATAGGGCGAAAGGAGGACAGTAGCCCGAATCCTTAAGGTTTCTTAGGTTTTGTAAGAATATCCCACAAACTAAGTATAATCGCTATAATCAAACAGCTTTTATAAACATTACTACTTTGTCTTCTACCCTGCGACAAGTAATATTGATATTTTCACTCTCCGGAATGTTTCCAAGCCGTCCTTTGCGTATTGCTGAAGCTGTTGAGTACATGCTGTCACGGTTCTCCACAGGTACAGAAGCAACTTGAAACCAAGTGCCTTTGTTATCAATTGCGTGATTTATTACCTTATCGTACTTTGAGCCACTTCGCTCCGTAAATACTTTCTCCGGAGGCGTTGCCTCCACTAGATTAATATCCATTATTTCTCCTCTTTCATTTCTTCCAATACTTCACAACCTATTTGGTAGTAAAGTGCAAAAACATTACCCCGTAGTATATCTAGGGGGTTTTCTCCTCCTAATTCGTTATTGAGCCATAACTCCCAATATTCCTCGCCCGAATAATGACTAGCTAAGTCAATTAATTCAGAGTTGTAGACAGGGACAAGACTGTCGCAGATTTCTCTGATGTTGTCGTCCGTCACCTCATCGTAGTTTTCTAAATCGTCAATTATTTCTTGTTTCATTGACCACCTAGAAACTTGTCTTTCTTCACAAATATTCATTTGCTTTCCTTTCTCTATTCTTTTACTAATATACCACATCTAAAAACTTAAGCCAAAAATTTAGGATTGAAATCTGAATTTTAATGGCGTACATTTCAGACATAAACATTACCCTCTCGGGAGTCTGACTAGGATTAACCTAATCAGAATCCTCCCAAGCGAGTACCTCGTAACAGTCATTACATTCAATACTTGCATTCCCATTATGTTGGTCGGCATAGGTCACAACTTCTACATCGTGACCTATATGCTCCTTAATCATTCTTCTTCCTCTCTTTAAATGTTTATTGTTGGTTTAAATATATCTTTTTCTCTTAGGTCTTGTATATCAGTTGGTAAATCTTTCTTATCGTATAACCAATACTGAATACAAAAACAATTTATGCAACCTAACTCTTGGTCCAAAACTTCTAAACAAGTTACACATTTCATTATTCTTCCTCAAAGAGTTCTCGGTCAGAGTCATCAATGAGAAGAAGCTCCTCTACATGTTGCTTTACTGCTTCAAGGTCAACATCATCAAACTTGTTCTGCAAAACCCAATACAAATCATTCATGTAGGTATGTTGGTCTTCTTGATAAGCCATTTTTAAGTAATAGACCATTAGCGAAAGATTTTTCTTCTCCACCATTTCCTCTACTACCTTTACGGCTACATCATCTCGTGGCTCGTAATATCCTGTATCTCTACACATTTTGTCTATCCTCAGCTAAAGATACATCTATACTATTGACCTCAAAGAACTTAAATAATTGTTCTTCGGTCAGATTAACGATATAATCTATTCCATCAATTGTAATATTCATTACCATCCTTCCTCTTGTTCATACTCAAATTCCCCTTTGACTCTGCCGTCTAAGTCCATAAAGATTCCGACCATAACATCATCATCGTCAAAGATACCTTGAACGGCATAATTACCGTCCCCATGAGTAGTACCAAATGCTACACCGAGTTCTATTTCAACTCCTGCGTTGCCTTTACCATTTGCTTCACAAACTTTGGAATAAAAGTTCTTTGTTTCCCCGTCTAAAGTAGGGTCGGGTAAAGTTTTATAGCTTCTACCGTTATCAGTATCAACCCACTCCATATTCCATTGTCCGTTACCTTGCTCTTGGTGTTTGATATAACACGGGTCAGTAATAAATAACTGTCCCGAATCTACACCACAGTAGCCAATTGTTTTCGTATACATATATTTCTCCATTTCTTATATTCACTATCTACATTAATACATCTAAAAATATATGCAACTGATTTCTAAAAAAATAGGATAAAAAATTAGGATTAATTATGGGATTGTAATACAGGATTGATAGCCACACCCTCCGGGAGGACTCGCGTCCCGCGAGGGTCCCCACTCCGTGGGGGTCCAATTTGGATATAAAAAACAGGGCTAGAGGGGAAAACTATAAAAACCCTCTAGCCCCGAAGTCGCTATGCCTAGCTTTAAATATGACAGTCCACGATTAAACCGACATGAGTGTCCTTATACTTCTCTATAAGGTTATCAGTTAACTTGTTTTGGTCTTGTATGACTTGTTCTCTTTCTTTCAAGTCCATAGTGTCAAGTGATGACATTCCAAACCAACCCATTTCTCCTGCCTCAATCCAACCTTCTTCGGGAAACAACATTGCCCAAGTACTTTCTTTCTTACGACTTACAGTAGTAAGTAGTACTTCTTTATCGTAATATTCTTTTGGCTCTTTTGTTTCTCTATCATAAAGTCTAACGATAGGATTACCACTAGCTATGTAGTCCTCAATAAGCTCATCATATTCTTCTGTGCTTAGAGTGTTTCTATCTTCTATACCTAGTTCTGCCTCTATCTGCCTTAGTTTAAAACCAAGTTCTTCTTTCCAAAAAGGTACTTTTTCTTCTTGGGTAAATACAGATAAGTCTTTGAATAGTCCATTGTCGCCGATACTTCTCCAACGACCACCGACTACCCACCAATCCCATTTGGCATTATAGTTTCTATAAAAAACATCATAGATTTCGTAAACATTATCTTCTAAGTTCCAAACGATTTCATCACTATAACAAAATCTTTCTTTGAATAATTCTGCATGTTCTTCATTGTTTATGTCAAACTTTTCGGTAGACATAAGTCCATACAGAAAATCAAATGGTTCTAGCTTTGTAGCAATTTCGCTTTCGGTGTATTTTCTAAATCCACCCTCAGCGTTCTTGTCAGTAATACTTGCATTTCTCTCCCATTTTTCTTGTCGGTCTTTAACTGAGTTGATTTCTTCTGCTAACTGTGTCCATTGCTTGTTCATATAACTTGCATAGATTTTAGAAGCTTGTTCGTTAAGCTCATACTCTTTGTCAAAGTAATCATCATCTTCATAACTACTACCTGTCGGTACTTCATTATAAGGTGCTAATGTATCTTCTAACTGCGAATGATACCATTGATGATTGTAAGCATTATGCCATTCCTCATCTCCCTTATTAACATTCGCCCCCTCTACTTTTTCTAGTCCTTCTTTTGGTAAAACTACCAATACTGCAAAATGTGACATTACTCACTCTCCTTTATCTCATAGTCTGGTAGTTCAGTTTGACTAACCCACCATTCAACTATCTCATCTTTTACATCATCTATATCTTCAACTTCAACTCTTACATTGAAATTAAAGTGTACAAATAGTTCTTTCATTAATTTCTCTCTTTCTCTAATTTTCTATTACTTACTATCTACATTACTATATCTAAAAATTAATGCAACAAAAATAGGATAAAAAAATAGGACTAATTATAGAATTTGATTATAGAATAGAAAGTTGCACCCCTTCGGAGAAGGCACCTCCCGGAGGGTACGCTCCGCGGTCCAACTTGGAAAGAAGAAAGGGCGGGGAAACTATGAAAAACCCTACCCTTTGTTAAACTTATCTATTTAATCTATAATCATCAAATTTAATTGATAACCAAGCTAATCCACCAATTAGTGTAAATGTTCCCAGTGCTACTAAGAACATATAAAACATTATATGTATCGGCATATTAGTTCTCCTCTCTTTTTTCTACACAATCTATGCAACATACAATTACTTGTTCCACTATTACAAAATTTTGTGGAGTAGTCTTGCATACAACACATAAACTATTTGTCATCATTCATCCAGTCTGAAGGTCGTTTTTCTACAACCTCTATACCATTACCAAGTTCTATATCATCAAGTTGTTTTTTAACTTGTTCAATAACATCAGCAATAATATCATCAGCATATTCTCTAGCTTTATTACTTATTTCCGATTCATCACACACTACTGATAAATCAATAGATTGTAATGGTTCTAATTGTATTTCTACACCATAATCTTTTACTGGATATTTATTTTCCATTATTCTTCCTCCACTTCAAATTGAACAGTTATTTCATTACCGTTTTCTTCAACAATAAGAAAATCTTTTTGTACTGTATCTAATAACTCGTACAGTTTTTCTTTAGTCAATTCCATTATTTTTTCTCCAATGTTACTTTGTATTCTTTAGGTCTTTCCTCTAAATCTAAGTCGTACAATTTATTCCAATACTTACTTTCATAATCTTCTTCATCTATGTATTTATCTATATCTTCAACTCTAAAAATATAAATAGTTTCTCCCCTAGGTCTATCGTGATGACTTCTAGTTAAAACTATAACTCCACTTTCAACATGACTAAAGTCCAACTTAGCAGTTAAGTGTGAATCGTTAATCGTGTCAAATACCATATACTTTAAGAAATTAGAATCTACTTGTTTAACTTCGGTTTGTCCAAATTGATTATCCCATCCAACATAACCCATAGCTATCCCAAAATCCCATTCATTATCCATATTCCCTGGACTTGAAAGTGTTGCACTAAGTTCAGCTAATATATCTGATTGTGAAATAGCATAATCCTCATAGTCCCATTCATTACTATCTTCTGGTAAATCAGATTCATCCCAAGTCCATTCTTTATAACCTAACAATTTATCCATTTTATTCCTCCTCTGCTTTCTTATCTTCAATTTCTGCTAATACTGCTTTATCGTAATCTTCCATTAGTTCCCCAATGTAAAATAGTATGCTCATTATTTTTTCTCCTTTGTTTTTTTTTATACACTATTTAAACACATATCGTTTATATATGCAAGTGTTTATATTGTTTTTTTTAGATTCTGTTTCATGTGAAACACCGATTCAAATTGTTACCCTCTGGGAAGATATCCCGGTAGGGACCGCTCCGCGAAGGTGGAACTTGGATTACTCCAAGTCCTCCTCTGGAATACCATACTCTTTGATATTGCCACATATCGTCAAGCCATGCTTAAACATTTCGCCCATTGTGTTGTATTGTTTATCGAAGTCAAGAGTATTATTATCAATGTCCTCAATAGTAAATCTCTCATCATTTTCTTCATATTGATTAAAAATGACTTGAGTCATTGCAGTTTCCTCATGATATGGCTCAATTTCTTCTTCTACTGTCGTGTCCATATAAAGTTTTGCAATAGGTATCATTTTTACCTCATCACCTACAATTTCTTGTGAAACAATAAAGAAACAAGTTTGTTCTGTAACTTTATCAAACGCACAAGCAATTTGTAGTGTATGAGAATTTCTTTTAAGTAACAAATACTTTTCGTAGATTTTACCTAATCCTATAATTTTTTCGTTTTCCATTTTTACCTTTCTCTAATTACTTATAAGATTACTAGATTGTAAATTTTATGCAACTTAATTTAGATATTTTTTTTAAGATAATCACAACGGGACGCGGAGCGGATATCCCGCAGGGCTCCTCCGGAGTGGTCCAAGTTGGATAAACGAAAGCCCCGTTTTCAACAAACAGGGCTGTAAGTATTTACGGGGCTATCGTTTTAATCTTGGTATGCTAAAACAGTTTCGGCATAATCAAAATATTTTGTTAAGACTTCCATATCGGCTCTAGTCAAAAATATCTTAATAGTTTCGCCATCTTTTTTATCACTTAACTCAACAATAACAAAGGGCTTACCACTGTCTATTTCTAGTGTATCTAGTTTAATTGGGCTTAACATTATTCCTCTTCCTTAATTTCGTAAATTGTGCCTTTGAAGATTTCTGTGATTAAATCAAGATTTTCTTCGATAGCTTTTTCATTTATTAATTCACCAGACTTAAAGACATCCGCTAAATCGTGTGCGTTATTTATTTTTCTCATTATTCTTCCTCTCCCAATATTTCTAAAGATAAAGTTATAGTTTTACCTTTTAATGGCCCCTCTGTAATTAGCACAGTATCATCAGAAATGTACTCGGCACAACCTTTAATTATATTCATAATTTTCCTTTCTAATATTCTTAAACTAGATTACTACATCTTAAAATGTTTGTCAAATATTTATGCAATTTATTTTGGATATTTATTTTAGATTTGAAATAATAGATACAATAGTGACCACGGAGTGCTTCCCGGAGGGTTTCCGGCTCCGCCGGTGGTCCGAGTTGGATAAGAAGAATTTGATATTATAGCATATCTACAATATATGCAAGTATATATTTGAAAAAGTCTAAAATAGTATTTGTATATATTGCACTAGCTAGTATATTTATAGTATTGGCTTTTTGATAAATGAATAAAAGAAATTTTTCAGAGGATTTTGAGAGGTGGCTCGTAAAGAGTTCAGAGTATCGCAAAAGAAACTTCTTGAACCAACGGCTTTTGAAACTTGTAAGAATACTAGTTAGGACTACAAACGGAAAAGGTGTCGGGTTTTCATAGTGGAGCTTATCGAAACTACCTGCTCAGAGTAAGAGAGGAAACTCTCAGTTGCAACTAAACACCAATCGAAGTTCTCTGAAAGATTTCTTAAATAACTCCTTTCGGTTAATAAGAAATAAAAGAGCTGACAGAAATGTCGGCTCTTTTTTTATAATCCCATTCGGACCCGCTCTGCGGAGTATCCCGAAGGGCTCCCTCCCGGGAGGTGGCACTTGGATAAAAAAAATGGGGGTTTCCCCCCATTCTGTTATCTTGTCAATATTATGCCTATTGCTCGTGCTATGGCGTACAACATTAATCACCCCCTAACAAATTTATAATCTTAGAACTAGTATCGGTTATTGCTTTAACTGAATCTTTTAAAATGTGTTCTTCTCCATTAGTCCAACTTGTTAAATATCCTATTGAATAAGAACTAGTATCGATACCGAGATAATCACAAACTACATACGCTATGGATTCTGCCTCGCATTCTCTCTGCTCTTGTGGTGCTAACATGTCGCCCAGTGAATCTCTATCGTGTGCAAACATGTGACCGATTTCGTGAATTAAAGTTTTAATTTGCTGTGCTTTTGGTCTGTCATTACTTACAACAATTTCTTTACTTAAAAAATCTGTCCAACCATTTAAAGTGTCTGAACCTGTATCGTCATATTTAAAAGTAAATTTATTATCTATGATTATTTGAATTAATTTTTCTTCTAATTCTGTATCTTCAATAGTTTTATTAACCCACTCTGTTAATGATTCAATCGGTTTAATTGGTAAATCTGCTATCGGCTCTGTATCTTCAATAGCAAATACATAAACTTCTTT
>Ga0209951_1000042_pt1 | contig 30953 bp, 34 predicted proteins | sample SalPon2_A_H2O_MG_2_FD_185725 | JGI IMG/M metagenome (GOLD analysis project Ga0209951, IMG submission 185725) | Salt pond water microbial communities from South San Francisco under conditions of wetland restoration - Salt Pond MetaG SF2_A_H2O_MG... ...
TTATATCTTATGCTTTAAGTTATACTTTCGCATTCCTCTATAGGACCACCCTCACAACAGGCTATAGCTTTTTGCATATATGCAGGGCAGTAGGGTGTGTAGCAGTATAAACCTGCATTCTTCTCAAACAGGTCTACATAGCAGACAGGACATTTCATTCTTGCATTAGCTTCGCCATGTAATATAAGCAACATAGTAAAGAAATACCACAGATAATATTGATAGCCAAGTCATTCTTCTTCGTCTACTGGATTGTTTAGGTATATAACCTTAATAGAAAGTGGACAATTACTAGGCGATTGGTCACACATCCATTGATTGTTGTTTAGATGTTTGAGTGGTTCTTTACACTCAACACATCTATTGATTCTTTTTCTGCTCATTAATCTCCTTAACTATAGGAATAAAATACTTTAAAAACTTATTAGTTGTTATTGCAACCCATACCATTACACCAATAGATATAATTGATACGGTTACCGCCAATATGATTTCGGTCATAAGACCTCCTAGGGTTGATTACTTAGCCAGTAAGCAATTGCCAATTCGTGGCAATCATTAGAATGGTAGCTGCCATTAATAAATAGCCCATTAGCTCCATTTTTGATACTTTTCCAGATAACTCTTTTTTAAGGTCATCTAATTTTTTGTCAAACTCTTGTTGATTGTTGAGGACCATAACTAACATCTCCTTCTGTGTAAATCCGTTGCCTTTAGGGTCTAATTCAGACATTAGTTCTCCAGATTCTCACAGAAATCACTACCATACTTACAATCACAAATTGAAATATGAGTTCCGTTATCGTTAATAGTTCTTAAACACATAATTATTTTTTCTTCTTATCCATTATAGCAAAACTTTCGTTTATCTCGTCTAAAGTTATTTTCCCATCATCTATATATGCTCTAGCTAAAGCTTCAGCTACCTTTATAACACCTAAAGAACCAGCTAATAATATTGAACTTACAATGTCAACACCTATAAGGCTTCCTGCACCTATAACTGCTAGTCCATTAGCTACAAATACTGCAATCATTCTTGCAAGTATTATTTTTATTTTTTGGAAGGTTGTCATAGAAGATGTCATATTAACAGTCGCAGTCTTTTTTCTTTTTATCGCCAGAAACATATCCTGCAACAATACCGACTACTCCTGTAATAGACATTTGTAGTAATTCAATAACATTATCATCTGGACCTTTATTTTCTTTTAGTGATATGTAGAAATCTCCTACAACTATTACACCTAGTAAAACAAACAAGCCAATAGTGCAAGTAAGTATTACTTTATCTTTCATTAATATATCTTTCATTAGTCTCTCAATCTTATTGTTACAAGCCAAATAACTAGAGATACGACTATCGCTATACCTACTATGTCTTGTGCTGTACCAGTTAATGTAAACCAAGCTATGAAAAAGCCTAGTATTGTAAATACTTGAGCAATAGTTTCTTTACCCATATCTACGAAAAACTTTATTAATTTTTTGATATTCACTAAAATCTCCTCATTAGTGCTCCCGCACTTGATATAATTTGTGACGCTATTATGACCGGAACAACGACTTCTTGTGCCTTTTCTTTCTGGTCACTTGTCATGTCGTCCCCTAAAGAACTGATATCCAACTCATCTATTTTAACATCTAAAAGCGAACCTACGGGGTTTTCTAAAAAGGCCTCTACTTGTACCTCTGTAACGGTATCTGCCAGTGTGTAGTTCTCTACATCTTTGTTTTCTATAGCTCTATCTACATATTCATCGACAGCAGTAGCTATATTTTCTTCTTTAGCGGCCTGTTGTGCAACTATCTCAACATCTTTAGCGGCAGTTTCCTCATCTTTAAAACCAAGAACTTTACCAACTTCAACCTTTTCTTCTTCAGATAATTCAGCTACAGTTTCAACTTTAGTAACTTCTTTTACAACAGCTTTGACTACAGCTTTAGTTTGTTTATCAGCATTACCAAGATTCTGTACTTTGACCTTAGCAACTTCTTTGACGACTTCAACTTTTTTCTCTTTAGGAAGTTCTTTAACAACTTCAGCTACAGCTTCTTCGTAAGCCTCTTGGGCTTCTTCTTCAGCTTGAATTATTTCTTCTTCTGATAAACCCTCTGTATCGATAGGCTTTTCTTCAACTATTTCTATAACAACAATTTCTTTAACAGCTTCTTCAGCTTCAGTAACAAGTATCTCTACTTCTTCGTCTGTGAGTTGTACCTCTGTATCTCCCTCCTCACTAGGAAGTGGGTCGGTCTCAATAATCTCAACTTCTTCTTCGTCTGGGAAATCTTCTTTGATAGGTTCATCTTTTTCAATAATTTCAATAGGCTTATCATCAATAGGCTCTTCATCAATAATTTCTTCATCTACAATTTCTTCTTTAACTGGCTCTTCAACATCATCTTCAACCAAATCTCCGTCGGTAACAATGTCTTCAAAATCATCCAATATTTCATCTTCAATGATGATTTCATCTTCAGTAATCGAAATTTTATCTTCCTGTATTGGTTTATCATCAATAATCTCTTCTTCTTCAGTAATAATCTCTTCTTCCACTATAACATCTTCTTCTTTAATTTCTAGAATAGTAGTTGTGGTAGTAGATTCGTACAGAGCTGTATTATATGCGTCACAATCTCCACGCTCTAAAGCAATATTAGTAACATAACAACCCCACTTCTCTTCATTAGCTTTACGCTCATTATCACGCTCGACATCCCCTTGCTTAATTTGGTCTTGTGTATATTCTGCTTTAGTACCATCATCCATAACAACTACTTCTACTGGAGGTAAAGTAGTAGTCGTAGTTGTAGGAGGTGGAGGTGGAGGTGGCAAAGTAGTAGTAGTAGTAGTAGTAGTAGGAACTGTGTAATTAAAAGTAACATTAGTAGATGAACTATTGCAATCTCCCTCACTACCACAAGCGTCTACTCTAAATTCCCAAGAGTTTGTTTCTGTAGCTTTAAAACTATAAGAAGTATTTGTAGTAACTAATACTTGTGTCCACTCTGTTTCATCTGTTTTAGAAAATATTTTATAGTTACTTGCACTAACAAATCCATTATCATTTTCGTCCCAAGTAATTGTTAAGTTATCTCCACTTGTATCAACAGAACTAGCTAAGTTAGAAACCTTTGCAGGTTTGTTTTGTATTGTAATACTTACTGTTGGTGTCCATTCTGAATAACTTGCATTTGTGTCGTTGTCCGACCTAATTGCAACATGAAATAAACCGTGAGCTTCATTAAAGACTGCATTTAAGTAACTAGCAGTAAATGTATATTCAGTATTGAGAGCGTTACTATCGCCAACATTACCTGTTGCAATACCATAAGGTAAACTGACTTCATCACTCAAACCAAAACCTATTGCGTATCGTTCAGCAGGGTAATCTTCCATTTGGTCAGAAGCGTCCCAATCTGCTTTTACTGTACCATTTTCATAGTCAACAGTAAGAGTTAAGTTACTAGGTGCTTGTGTAGGTACATGGTATGCTACAGCAATAGGTGAAGGATATATAAGTAAACCTACAACTAATAATCTAAGAAAAGTATTTATTTTGCTGATATTCACTCCTGCGTAGAGTGTATTATATCATAAAATATTAAGGCAAATCGTCTTCTGTTAATTCCCAGCTAATGTGATATTGTTGATGAAAGTTTGCTTGTGATGAAACTTTATTTCTTTTTTTCTTTTTAGGTTTGCCATACTTGGCTTGATTTAGCTTACTAGAGCTAACCATGCCTGATGACATTTTTCCTAAGTAACTTTGTAAATCATACATAAGAGATATATAGTATCACTACAATTTATTAAAAGTGGTTTTTAAATGTTAAATCTTTGTTACGCTAAATACTCTACAGCGTGTCCTTCTTTAACCATAAGTTCATTAATGTTTACACCGTTGTTAAAGAATACACCAAGAACTCTGCCATACTTACCTGTTCCGTAAGATTGTAATTCAACATCTTCAGCTAATTCTAAAGTGTCTACTAGAAAACTTTTCGCAGCAAGCCCTCTTGACTTCTCTTCCAAATCTCTTGTTCGTGATTCTGGAGCATTAATGCCCATGAGTCGTACACGACATTTATGCCACACATTAAAACCCAAATCAATTCTAACATCTACTGTATCTCCATCGACTACTCTTAATACTTCTACTTTATAATAAAACATTACCTAGTCTTTCCAGATTGAATTGCGGCTAAGATTCTTCTTTGTTTCCTATTCATATCTGGGTAGATTTCTTTTGGTAATGTATGTGCTCTTTTTTTACTCATAAATATATTTTATCCTAGAAACGACAACGGAGCGGTTACACCGCCCCGAAGTCCACGCACACCTGCACTCTTTCGAGTGCTCTCATTTCTGAGAACTTAACCCTTTGGTATCTTTGACATGAAGTCAAATGGAGCGTCTTCCAATGCGTTTTGGATGACTGCTACAAGGGCTGACGCACCGGCTATTAATCCGGCCATCAAAACATCTGCTTCAAACATTCCTGCTTGATTAGCCATTAGTACACCTGCGAATACTTGTATTGCAGTTCTAATAGCTCTAATTGCTACATCTTTCCAGTAGCTATTTTTTGCTGGTTTCTTTTTAGCTTTTGCCAAAATATCTCCTAACTATCTTTTTTAAATGCAAAGGTGGTATCCCATGTAATTTTACCGACTATACCGTCAGCTTTTAATCCATGTTCTTTTTGGAATTTAATGCAAGCCTGTTCTGACTTACCTCCATATATACCATCTCCACTGAGTCCAACAGCTTTTTGCCAATCAGACACATCTTTTCCTCTGATTAATGGATTGTTTCTTTTAAACAATCTACCCGGCCATTTAGGCACTACAGAGAAATCGTAAATTTGTGTTTCTTTTTTTTCTTCTTCTACTTCTTTAAATTCTGTATCGACATCATCATATTCTTCAACAGTGTCAACCATACCTTTCATGTAAGCAAAGAATTTATCCCAATCAAAGTTTGCACCCGGGTCTGTTCTTCTACCGGGGTCACATTCTGCATGTGATATAAAACCTTTTTTACCTGCATTCCATTCATCTATGGTTACTCTTTCCATAGGAATGTTGTACAGTTTAGCTTTTTCTGCACACCAACTTGCTGACAGGGCGATTACTGCTTCTTCGTAAACAGGGTCCTCGCCCCATTTTGCAGCAAAGTAGGCAATCTCTAATCCTAGAGATTTGCTATTAGAACCTCTGCAATGAAACGCGGTAAAGTTATCTGGGACCAATTCCACTATCTCTTCATCATCAATTACAACATGAGCCGAAGCTGTTCTATCAGTTGTTGACAAGTACTTCGCAATATTTATTGCCTTTGTTCCGCCTTCGGCAGTATGAACCACGATTCCTTGAATATCTTTTGAGCGTGTTGGATAGTAATGGCCTTTTTTACCATTATCGCGTAATTTTGCGTTTGGATTCTCGTTATCTACTAAATATGACATAATCTCCTATATAAATAATTCTATCAATTGTATCACGGCTAAGAGCAGAACAAGTTTTTCCAATCTACTTGATTTATCGTTTACTTCCTTTAAATCACGCTTTATTTGTTCTCTTCTTTTAATAAACCTAATTTCAGTATTTCTAGTAAGTTGTTCAATATCTTTACGCATATTGTTTAAAACTTTTAACAAATCTGCTGGGTCCATTAGAGTACCTGTAAATTATCCCAAGGTAATTTATTCTCTTTATCTTTAAGCGTAAATGTAAGAGTTCCAGAGAATGAGTTTTTACCACTTATATTTTCAAACCAGTCTGAACCACCATCAACCGAAGGACATTGCATAAGAGTTCTCTGTCCCTCATTAATTACAAATAAATGATGAAAATGACCGGATATAAGGATATCTACATCACCCATATTAGTCTTACCAAATGCTTGTCCAGATAGCCAAGCTACTGCTTTTTGATGAGAATACCTACCACCAGTTCTAAACTGATGACCATGAGCTATTCCTACTATGACACCATCAATATCTAAAGTAAGCCATAAATCATTTTCTGGTATCACAAAAGATACATGATTAAATACTTTATTCTCAGCTAGTATTTCTGCTGCTTGGTCAAAAACAGAGACATCAATATTATCTCCAAATGTTGTAAAGGCTTTTCCGTTCTTACGATTTTCTCCGTGATTTCCGGGAATAGCTGCAACAACAATTTTATCAAAGTGTGGTGCCCATTGTTTCAATGCTTCCACTAAAAGTCTTCTCGCAACCATTTCTTGGCGACGCTGGTCGATTTCTACTGAGAAATTTTGCATAGCATAATGTTCTCCGCACCCTTCGACGATATCACCTAATCCAAATACATATAACTTGTTTATTGGATTACCTGCTTTACGAAGTTCTTTCGCTCTGTCAATAACATCCGGTATCATTTGAGTTATTCTCTTAACAATTCCCTCTGTTCCATCTCCATCGCGTTTTCCCATTTGCCAATCTGATAAGCAAACAACCATGCTACCGTTTTCTTTTGTTTTAAGTTTACGAGCAGGTTTTTTTACCTTTTTGATTTCAGAAACTAATTTATCGTAATCTACATCATTTTCAATGTGTTTACGAGAACGGATATCAGCTTTGTAGTAATACATTTGCTGAACACCTTCTGAAGTTTGAGTTGACCATGTTCTAACATGAACTGGTTCAATAACTTCAAATTCATCTGGGTCAAATCCCAATAGCTCAATGTATTGGTCCCATTTCTTTTTAGCTTCTTTTTTAGATTTTACCGGTCCAGAGCTTACGAAACTTTTACCACCATTAAGAACGACTCCCGGTTCCCAACCTTTAGGATGTTCTTTTTTTTGTTTTGTGGCGTTTTCTATAGAACGAACAGCTTTAGTGTAATCATCTAAGCTGCTCATGAGTTTCCTTAAGTTGATGACGAAGAGTATGGATTGATAAAGGACAATTCTTTTCTTTCATAAGCCATCTTGCAATTGTGCTAATAGGATATCCTTTGTCTATACCCTCCATAGCTTCTTTCCATGCAGCTTGATTGTCTTCGCTCTTATCTCTCCACGCAACCCTGTTAGTTTTGCCTATATCTTGTTGAGCAAATGTATCCAAGTCTCCCATCACTCGGCTTCTTCTTCTTCTGCTCCTTCTTCTTCAACTGGCTCTTCTTCAACTGAGTCCTGCTGGGAAGTTTGAGCTTGCATAGCACCCAATGCTGCTTTGAGCTTTGAGTTTTCTATTTCTGTATTAGCAACTTTAACACCTAAGTCCTTAACTGCGGCTTCGGATTGTTGTATCTGTGCTAATAGTGAAGTTACAGCATTTTTTAACTGTTCTTCATTAAGGTCATTAATATTGACATTGTTTGTCATTTATCCTCCAATTATCTATTAACTAATCTACAGTATAACAGGCTATTGGTAGGTTATTGGTTTTTAGAAGTAATTATTTATTCTGGTAATTGTTTTGTTATTTTAAGATACAAGTTAACCATATCATCAGCGTCTTGTACAAGGTTAATTCCTTTAATACGCATATAATTTAGTTGTTTTAGCATAACTTCTTTAAAATCATTATCTGAAATTAATTCATTAATTGCTTCTTCTCTTTTTGTTCCTTCTGGAAATTTTGGTATTTCAGTCATACTTTATTGTAGCTCAACCTTTGCTCTTAAGTGGTTAACTACTGCGTCTCTCTCTGCTGAACTTAATGCTGTATTGTAGTACATTATCAAGTAACATTGCCAAGCTGAATATTCACCGTAGTTACCATAATTTAAAGCTATAGTTTCTGTTTGGCTACCACCACCAGTACCTCCGTAATTGTTAGTAGCACCCCAATATCCTCTGTAATAATTATATTGGTCAACAGATACTACCCAGTTTGTACCTGCTCTATCGCCTTGGTCAGTAAGCCAACCATTGTGATAAGCTACTGGAGTTCTACCATTCCAGAATCCAGAAAGCCAGTTAGGACTCTCTGAATCAAAAATTCTTCCCTCAGTACCGTTATATCTTGTTATGTGAAAAAATGTATAGTTTGTATTTGCAATTAATCTTCCAGAAAATCTAAGACCATCTCCAGTACCACCTTGAACACATTCTGTAATATTTGCACCATTACCAGCACTTCTACTTACATAATTAGGATTTCCTCTTACAGCAGTAGAATCACCATTGCCCATGTAGTCTTCCCATACATTATTACTATCGTTATATGTTTCTGGTACATATAAATGGTCTGGCTCTGCACCACTATCTAATCTTGGATACCACAAATCTTGTGATACATTACCTAATATTATTGCTCTTGAAGGTCCTAAAGGTGCCATTTATATATCAAACCTTTCTTTGTAATAATAATAACATTGTTTTATTTCTCTTTCGTTTAGAACTCTATCGTAAAGTATAAAAGCCCCTACATCTCCAGCTTGTTGTGAGTTAACACCGGCATTAGTTTGCCCAGCGTGATAGCCACCAATACATCTAAATCCACTGTTAATAGCAGAGTTAGCATTTGTTATTTGTGCTAGATATTGTCCATTAGCCCATGCTCTATAATAAGGAGAGCCTGTGTTTGTATATTGCCAAGCCCATATATTATATTTAGTATTCCAGTTTGTAAAATCATCAAGGTTATAACCAGAGTCTATAAAATTTCCACCATTATTATCATAAAAACCTAAGTTAGTTGTATTATTTTGAACCATGACATGATGGTCTGCACTATTACCTCTTACTAATGTTCTCCAGTCTGTACTAGAAGTGTCTCTCCATTTTAAAGCCACGACCATTGTTGTACCTGGATAATTTATAGGTACATCAGTACTTCTTACAGCAATACCTCCGTCATTAAATATAAATGTTCCACCATCATTGCTACTGTAATCAGATTCTCTAACAGTCCAGTTATAATCGTTGTCACTTAAATCATACCAAGTTGTACCTGTTCCCGGATAAGAGTCAGTATCACCTGCGTCTAAAAACATCTTGTAACCTTTTGGAATACTTGCAAACTTTTCAAGTATGTTGGGTTTAGCTATACCAATTACCATTTATCCACCGGGCATTTCGCATTTGTGTGCCATGCTTTTTCTTCCATATTACAGTTACATTTATTACATTGCATTTGAGTTCTGTAAGAGTCATAGTCTTCTGTTTCAAAGTTATATTCTTCGCCTATTTGATTTTCTACCCAAAACTCACAACCTTGACATATATTAAATCTAACATTATAAACTTCTTCAGATACTTGCATATCGTCCCATGTTAAAGGTTTCTGATGTTCTTCTCTCCAAATATTAGACATTTTCTATCTCCCCTCCATTATTTACCCATTCTTCTACTAATGCACCTAATGGATTGTCAAAGTCATTAGAAGTCATCCACATTTTTTCTCCATTATTCATTCCGTCGTCCCATACTTCAAAATAAACTTTGTAGAAGATATCTTCTTCAACTACTCTTAAAATATTGTAAATATCATTTGACATAAATCTCTACTCTCGCGCTTCTATTAATTCCGCTACTGTCTTGACAGCAACCTATGACATCTCCAGCAGAATAGTTGTAACCACCTCTGTATCTCATACCTATACCACCACCTACATCATTTGAGGATTCGTTACCCCCTGGCCATAAACCACCACCATTTTCGTTCCAACCAAATCCCCAACGGCTTCTTGTGTCGTTATTGGATGTATAGTTGTAGCCATAAAATCTAACATCTCTTTGTGATGACCATGCGTTACCATAGCCAGAAAATTGTTTTGCGTCTTGTATAAAATATTCTCCACCTTGAAACAAATTTAATAAAGTAGTGGCAGTTGAAGCAGAAGCGCCATTGTATATTCCATTCTCTAACCAAACCCAATTTCCTCCATAAGAATAAGAACCACCTTGTCCTATGTCTGGAAATATAGCTAATAAATTAGTAGCAGGATAATAATTAAATGTATCAAACTTAGCGTCTCCGTTGCTTCTATTTGTAGCACCAGAATTTAAAGTATTATTAGTAGTCCAGTAGTTAGCATTGTAACCAAAAGTTGTTCCTCTAGTTCCTTTAAGAGCCATCATCCAACCACCGCCATCGTGGTTAGTATCCATTATGCAATAAACAGGTGTTGCTCCTACTGTTGGTAAATTAATAAAGTAAACGCCGTCTTGTGAACTAGGATAGTCTGTTAATATTTGTTCTGCTGAATCTCCAGCTTTAGCCGCAGTAGAGCCATCTCTACCAGCTCCGGAATATATTACAGGTCTAGCTACTCCTAGAGGTGCCATGGCTACCTCCTTATTGGAAATCCTGTAGTGATTGAATCTTAGGAGCCCCTTGGTCTAAGAATATAAATGTAACTAAATCAATTGCTCCAACTGTTGATGAAACAGTATAACCAGAACCACCAGCAGTTTGTGGGGTCTGACCTGTACCATTTACAGTATAAGTTGTAGTAGTAGTTCCATCATCAAACAATCGTGGAGTTGCAGCGTCTTGTGTTACTTGTAAAGTAAATGTAGCAAATCCTGTAGGAACATTTGTAAATGTTAGAGCTGAAACATCTTCAGTAAGTGTTATAGTTCCTGTGTTACCAGAAGCTACATTTACAGTTAAAGTACCAGCAGTTGTTGATAATGTTTGTGATGTTTCACTATAACCTTTTAATTTAGCATTCTCTATTGCATTTTGTGCTGCGTCTAAGGCAGTTCCTAATGATGAATCATCTATTTGCTTATTAGCAATAGTTTGAGAAGCTTGTAAATATGCGAAACTTTCTGATTGTAATGCAGAGTTAAATTCTGTTGTAGAACCGGTTAAAGTATTAAGACCTAAGTCTATTGTTTTACTTTGTAATGATTCTGTACCAGCTAAAGTTGCAAAAGAACCATCAGATAAAGCATTGTTAAATTCTGATGTAGTTCCTGTAAAAGTTAATGTACCACCAGCAACATCAGATAAATCTATAGTTACTGCTGTTTGTGTTCCTGTATCAAAAGTTTTGTTCTCTATTGTTTCAGAACCTGCAAGTGTAGCAAAAGAACCATCAGATAAAGCTGTATTAAATTCAGCAGTTGTTCCGTCTAATTTAGTAGCAGGAACAGCTCCTAGAGCTACATTACCACTTGTTATAGTAAATTCACCTGTTGTATAAGAAGCAACACCTTTAGTAGAACCATCAGCAGCTGCGTCTCCAATTAAATCTTCAACACCAGTTTCAGTTAATGTTACCCAGCTAGCACCTATGTAAAACTCAACACCATCAAGTGTTGTATTATATCGCATAGTTCCTTCAACAGGACTAGTTTCTCTTTGAGCTGTAGTACCAGAAGGGATTATTAATCCAGAGTCTTGACCATTAGCAAACTCTCTTAAACCAGTAGTATCACCATTAGTTTCAACTTTATGTATTGCTCTTTCTGACATTTATTATTCCTCTTCTGCTGTTTTAGCGGCAATATCAGCTTCTTCTGCTTCAGCTAGCTCCTCTTTCATAGTCTCGAGAGCTGCTTGCATTTTAACTAAATTAACTTCAAACGCGTCAATTCTGCTTAATATTTCTTTTATTTTTTTTGATTTATTTTTCGCCATTATAATCTCCTCAATTATATCACTTAATCTCTTATGCCTGTGATTCTGACCATGTTATACGACCAGAAACTTTAAAAGGAGATGAAGCAGAAATGTCTGCTGTATCTACTACCTGTACTGCTACAGTAAGAATATCTGGACCATTAGGGAATACACCATCTCCACCGAGTATAGAGTTACCCATGTCAATCAACTGCTCAAGAGAGAAGTTTGTACTGTTACTTAATCTAGCTCCAGAGCTATCGGTTCCACCACCTGCTGCTCTGAATGAGAATACTTCTGTTCCACCTGTTATTTTTTCAGCTGCGTTATGTGTTTGTAGCTGTGATAAAGATGGAGAGTTTACATTTTGCCAAGCAACTTTAGATAAGTCACCATTAAGAACTAATTTTACTTCTGAGTCATGTGTAAGAATTAAGCCAACTTCACTTAATCTCAATTGCATTCTGTTTATAATATCTCTTTCTCCTAAGAATCCAGAGATTGCATTATCAACTGATGGTGCAAGTCTTAAAGACACTAGAGGAATTAAGTCAGTACCCAGATTTACAGTTTCATCAGTTCCACCCGGGTCTTCACCGATAGTAACAGCAGTAGCGCTAGCTACTACTGGATATACAGCTGGTGTATTGTAGTAAGAACCAGAGCTAATGTATATATAAGCATATATTGTAGAACCAGAATACTGTGTAAATGCTATTGTTTCTCCAGAAAGCTCATTACCAGATGTGTATAAAGGAGAACCAGATGTTAGTTTTGAAGCGTCTGCTTCACCAAAAGGTATTCTTACATAGAAGTCATAATTTCTTTGACTTCTATTATAAAATCTAATTAGTGCAGAGTTACCTGTTGTAGTAGCAGATATTGACTGACCATTTGTAAAAGCTAAGTTGTTTGAAGTAGCTGTAAATAAGTATGCTTCATCTTCATCAAAATTACCGTCCATAATTACAGAAGTACCCCAGTGGAATAACTTAGGTGCATAAGTAGGATTTGCTCCGTTTATAACTTCATAAGCAGCTGCCATGTTACCAGAACGCATATAAGCTTCGTCTAATCTGTTGTTGTGTAAGAACTCGTGTACATATCGTACATGACCTTTTCTATCTTTGAAACCGAAACGAATCTTACCAGCACCATACCATGAATAATCCATGTAAGCCATTTGAATCTTATCTATATCAAGATTAAAACCTTCTGCACCAGTACCATCACATTTGTCTAAGTTCCATTCGGATTGTTCTACTTTAATATCTTCAGTCTTTGTTATAACAACATTGCTTGCAGATACACCTCTATATTCTGGTTGTACATATAGAGTTGTATCGTCATCAATTTGAGTTACTTTGTATGATTGACCACGAAGTACTATATAGTCTCCGGCATTTAGCTGTCCTATAAATGATGTACCATTACCTTGAATTAAGTTTGAGTTCTTAGTAACTGTACATGTACCAGATATCTGTGTAGTTGATGTTCTTCTTACACAAGCTAAAGCAACACCATCATATTCAAAGAAGAAACCATTTTGCATATCAAACATACCAACTCTTGTGGCTGCGTCTGAATAACTTACTACATTAAATTTAATAATTCCATTTGGTTTTGTAGATGTTGGAGTTGTAGTTAGTGTATATGTAAATGAAAATTCATCTACCTTAGTAATTGCAAATGTTCCATTGTAAACACCTTCTGAAGCATTTTTAATTCTTACTTCCATTCCAGTATTTAGTCTATGAGGATATTCTGTAGTTACAGTAGCAGTTGTACCATTAGCAGTTAAATTTTGTATAGTTACTGGTGGGTTAAAGTTAATAGCAACAGAAGTCTGTATACCTTTACCAGACTGATACCTAAAGTATTTTCTTGTTTGTCTTCTAATAGATGAGAAAGGAGCAGTACCAGCAGCTATCTCTACACCACCGTCGAATGGTCTGTGTATTGAGAATCCGTCCGGTCTTGCATATACATTAGTTTCAACAAAATGTTTTGTTGTTGTTAAGTCAACGCCAACTGGTCTATCTACCTGCAACGAAGCGTCATCAGCAATAGCGACAACTGAAAACTCTAATAACTCGCCGGGAGTATTGTTGTTGTCTTTTACAAATATGGTATCTCCAACTTTAAAGTATCTCTTAAATAATGTTCCGGCACCTGTTATTATGTCACTACTTTGAGAAGTGTCTACTGTACCTACAGCTTCAGATACACCAGAGATAGATTGTGATTCTAGTTTATGTGTTCCAGTTTGTCCTGTTAAGTCAATTGCTACACCATTTATAGCATTATCAAAACTTGTAGCTAATTTAATGTATTCATCATCTAATACAATTGCATAGTATGTAACACCATCAGTTAAGTTTCCAATGTCTGTATTTGAATTATTATCATAAATTAAAGAAGCACCATTTTGTAATTTATGACCATTAGTAATCTCTATTTCATCATCAGCAGTAATATTTGCACCGTTAAAATTGTATACTACTGGGTCAACTTGGAAGTTAGTAGAAAAATCAAATGATTCAGTTTGAGTATTTGTAGAAGAGTATGCTCCATCAACAATTCCTATTTCTGCGTCTGTAGTAAAGGCTAAATCATTACCTCCAGCAGAAGATAAATCTATAATTAGACCACTGTCTGCTTTTAACTGTATTCTGTTATTTGTTAAAACATTAACTTTATAAGTAGTTTGATTAGTTAGTGTCGGATAAAACATTCCCTCATCATAAGAATCAATTACTTCTTCCATAAGCTCAATTAGCTCGTTATTATCCCATATGGTAGTTTCTTCTACTTGTAAACAGATTAATCCTTGTAAATCTTCTTCATAAGAGTTGTTGTAGTTATAAACATAAATTCTGTCACCGTTTTGACTTCTGTATGAAACCATCCAAGAGCTGCTATCAAATAAGCTTCTATTTCTAATTTTGTATGAAATAAGTATTGTATCTACATCTTGTCCAGTAGAGTTACCATAGTTTTTTTGCCAAGAAGCTGACCAGTAGTAATTATTATTTGTAGAACTGTAGCTTCGAGTATTTAGTTCAGAACCTGTATAAGTTCTACCGCTTACACTTCTATGATACAAATATAGATATTGTTCGTATCTTGCATATGTTGCTCCATCTACTTCATTAAATTTTCTTAGTGTTGCCCAAAACGGAATTGTAGAATTAGCAGTAAATGTTGTACCTACAAGTGATGGTTGGTCTCCATCATGTGTTGTTCCTGCATAAGGGAAGTAAACATCTGTTTCATTTATATCAGCTGGAGTGTATGTTATCTGTTCAGTAACTTGGTCAACTGGAGACCAGTATCGTGTGGTAATTGCAGATGTAGAAATATAAGAGTAACTCTTAATACTACCTGCTCTTACACCATCTGATATGTATCCAGTACCACTTGGATTTCCAGAAGTTACTATATCTACTCTACCTGCATTGTTATTAAAATATTCAGTTATACCGGCTTTAACAAGAGAAAATTCAAAAGGTAATGTATCTGGATTTTTAGGAGCCAAAGCACCTGTTGTTGCAGCAGGCAATGAACCTTGTGTAGCGTCTATAGTAATATTTGAATTTTGATTTAATGCGTGGTCTGGTAAATAAAAACTATTCTTAGTAGCATTGTCTGTTGTTCCAGACCAACCATATACTCCAGTTGCTTCTGTAATTCGCTGTGTAGTGCCTCCGTTTTTTAATCTAAATCTATCATTACCAACTTTTTCTACTTGATAAGTTCCCGAAGATATAGTGCTTTGTAAAATATTGTTTTTATTAGTAGATACACCTGTTAATACTTCTATATCGCCAGAGCTTATAGTCAAAGCTATATCATCATTATCAGCTAAAGCAAAATTTTCAGAATAAAAAGTATCAGCTTCATCATCTCTAATAAGCGGTACTACGAATACATCTCTAGTTCCAGAATATGCACCAAAGTATCTATAACCACCATTGTAGTTATAATTTTTTCTAAATCTCCAAAAACCACCTTTTGATGTTCTAAAAGGTCTTCCTGCGTAATCTCTATTAAAGAACCAAGTACCGTCTATCCAATGAGCGTCATCTTCTATGAAGTTCCATCTATTTGGCTTAGTTCCTGTTTCCGGGAAAGTATAGTTTGTCGAATCTTGTTGTAATCCGTAAGTGTATGCGTCTTTTAGATAATCTTCTATTCTTTGATTAGTTCTTGAACAAAGCATAACTTTATCGATAGTTCTCCATGCTTCATCTGCGCCACCACCTAATCCATATCCACCTGCTGCTGAATCAAACTGGTTTATATCCCAACCAGAACCTACACCATTGTTGTACTCTGCCACTGTATAAGCGTAGCCATAAGAATCTCTGTAGTTACCTCTGCCTCTCCATATTTCATAAACCATACCAACCATTGCTCTACCGTAATTGTATGAGCCTGTATTTGTAAAGTTTATAGCAGCACCATCTCTGGTTGTAGTTAACTGAATATGGTTATCATCATATACTTTTATATAATAAAAATCAAATCTATCTAATCCACCTATTTGAGTATCACCAGATGGAGGTACATAAAGTATTACATCATTTGCACGCATTCTGTGATTGGTCCATGCAATTGTATCGTTAGCAAGATTTACAGCAGTTGCGTCAAACTTAATTGAGTGAGGAGGTCTCCATGCTTTAGTTTCTGTTTTAGTTAAATCTACAGTTGGTGTTACTGTAACTTCTTCAGCAAAATCTACATAAGGTCTACCATCTGGTGCGTCAGATGTAGTAGTTTCTGTTACTTTAAGTGTTTTAGTAGCAACAGTGTTTACTAAGTAAAAGTTTGAATTATTAACAAATCCGTGTGGATTTGGAGTTGTAATACTAAGTGTTGATTGAGGTAGTCCGTCTGTTTGAACACCAGTGTCTTTATCATATGTTATTTGAGAACCTGCATAAAATCTTCCCGGAGTTACTGTAGAGTAAATAGAACCAATACTTCCTGTGTTTGGTTGTACTGCATTAGCAACATAAGTAAATGTAGTAGTACTAGCAGACTTAATTAGGAATTTACCTTCTGCTGTTCTTGATGTTAAACCTTGCACATCAATAGGTGTACCGATTACAAGTCCGTGCTCGTCACTACAACTTACTGTAACAATATCAGAACCTGCTTTAGCAGTAATCCCTGTAACTATTTGTAAAGCAGCGTCTCCGTCTGCTACATAGAAAGAAGGAACATTATTTGATAACTCTAATGTCTCCCATTTAGTAGGCTGAAGTCCATACTCAAAGTCTGTGTCAATTAGGTTCTCTGGAGTTGATACACGAATTTTGTGTACTGGGTCTAAAAGAGAGTCCGCTACCTCTATTTCATTAAGAGGTCTATCTACAATAATCTGCAATTTTGAACTGTCTGTTACACCTAATGCACTTAAATCAGCAGTAGTAGTAATTGTTAATTCTTCGTCAGCTTCACTCCAACTCCATGTAGCTACTTCTAAGTCTGGGTCAGAGAAGTTTACAAGTATAGTTCCTGTCTCAACATCTGTGATAAGATATATTTCTTCTTGTTTTACATAATTAGGAAATTTTATTGTGTCATTAGCTGCGTCTATTGTATAGTACGATTGAATTAATTTTTTAGCCAAGAGCTACCACCAATCCAATATTTACTTTTGTTTTGTTATACTCAATCCAATTTGTACCATCATATTGAGTTAGTATATTTTCGTCTGTGTTAAAAATTATTGTTCCTCTTGTAGGGCTGGATATAGCGTCTATTTCTGCTTGTGTTTTACTTACAATTGTTAAAGGAGAAGTCATCTGAATATCAGAATTAAATACAACAGGGTCATTAGCAGCGTCCAATGATTCAATATTTGTTACTCTTATAGTACTCATTAGTTACTCTCCATCAAAAGTAATAGGGATTGATTAAATTTTACCATGAATAGTTCATTTACAATTTTATATATCATGAGGCTTCGCCTTCTTCTGGTTGAGGGTTATTGTCTTTTACTGCCTTTATAGCGTTATAAAATTCACCTGTAGTATCAAGTGTTCCATTTTCAATGTCATGAAACAATTTATCTAATTGTTCTCTAATTAATGGATATTCGCTTTTTCTATCTCTTTGATATTCTTTAGCTAAATAATTATCTAATAACTCTTGAGCTTTAGCTTCTATATCTTCCCAAGTTGGATGTTCAACATCATTACTCCAACTAATATCATCTTCTGTTGTTCCAGAAACTACAAATACTGAATCTGGAGATAATAATAATATAGCTTCTGATATCCAATAATCATTTAAACTGTTCATGCTAAGAGCTCCAATAATGTTACTGTTGAATGTCCTTTTTCATAGTTCAAAGCGGTAGTTGTATTGATTGTCCCGTTAAATCTAAAGTTAACAGTGCTATTACCAGTTCTTGCTAAATAAAGTTTGTAAACAGTTGAATTAGTTGTTGCAGGACTATCAATATAAGTATAATTTGTTTGATATGGTGTACTGGAATAATCTCCGTCTGGATAGTTACCAACCATAAAAGAACCTCTTTGTCCTGTAATAGCTGTGGGTCTTAATTTAACTTCAGCAGAACCGGATACTGTTCTACTGAAATAACCCATCATATCGTGCGCAGCTGCTTCTCCATATAATGTCAATATAATCATTACTTTAGAGTTACCCTGTGTAGGAAAGATTGTTGTTGTAAGTGGAGTAATCTCTATACCTGTATCATCATAAGGTACTGCAAATGTTTGTTCAGTATCAGAAAAAGAATATTCCCAGTTACCTACTTTACCAGTAGGAAATCCTACACCAGTAGCACTGGTCATATCTAGTTCACCTGTAAATGTGATATTAGAAGGAATAGTTATTCCACCAGCAGCAGTAAATTCAGATATGCTATCAGCTTTTATACCGCCATCTACTTTCAAATCATTAGAATCAGCAGTTATTGTTCTTGCACCTAAATAGATTGTTGAACCAGCTAAGTGTAAATCTTGAAACTTGTAAGTAGTACTACCTAAGTCATGTGTTGAATCTGTATCTGGTAGTATATCTCCTGCTACAGTTATACCTCCATCTTTTAAAACAGAGCCTTCTATTGTTACACCTTGATTTGCAGTAGCTTCAACTATTGTGTCAGTTTCAATTCCGATATCTTTAATTAAAGTACCATCAATGTTCACACCAGCACCTGCGTTTTGTTCATAAATTCTATCTGTGTAAACTTCTCCGTCTTTGTGTAATACACCGTCAGTAGTTACACCACTAGCCAATGTACTTTCATTAATGACATCAAATTCGTTAGGAGCACCTGCAACTTCTAACCAATCTGTACCATTGTATATTTTAAGTAATTCTAAATCTGTATCATAAACTAAATCGCCAATTTCCATACCAGTAAGTGCATTAACTTGCGCAGTTGTATAGTTTTTTATTCTTACAGGTATATTAAACGATATACCATCATTAATAATTAACTTACTGCCACCAGTAGTTTCTATTTGGTCAACTGTTATCTTACTCATCTGTTGGGTACCTTATTTCTGTAAAATCATTACCTTCAACTGCTATCCATTCTTTTACCATATCACACCAGTAATCTCCTTCGGTGTTTTCGTAATCTGGATTGCAGGATATATTATCTATATCTTCTATAAACCAAATATTTATTAAGTCTAAATCTCCGGTAGGTCCATAGCACTTTTCAATGTAATCTATGTTCTCTAATACTTGTTTATCTTCTGCTGGTTCCATTATTGTATCTCCGCGTCCCAATACCATCTCATGCTGCTATTACCACCTGCAATAGTCACAAAATAGCTTGTTAAGTTATTACCAATATCTACATTCCAACAACCCCAACCTATGTCATCAGTATGACTGTTGAAGTTATGGTTTAAGTAGTTTCCGTACTCGTTATAAATACCTCTTACAAATCTATATTGTCCAGAGTGTATTTTTGTAGGAAATCTATACATAGGTCCTAGTTTATATGGAAGTATTCCGTCAAAAACATTATTACGAGAACCACCACCCCAACCAATAATTGCATTTGTCCCAGCACCTACTTTTTGGAAAAATCTTGTACATTTTGTAAACTCTTCGTTGTAATGAGGTATTTCAAAAGAAGTTACACTACCACCATTTTCTAATTTGATATTTGCTAAATATATATCAAATGAAGAACCACTGTGTTTGAATTGAAATTTTAGACAATCGTGTATAGCTTGATTAGAAGCAGTACCTAATGATTTTCCAGATGTGCTAGGTACTGAAATTGTTCCACTATATTGTGTCCAAGTAGTATCGATACTGTGTGAACTACCAGCTGTTGTCACAGCAGGTGAATACCCACCAGCTACACCAAACTGTTGTGTCACTTGTACATCTAATGTTTTAGTTCCAGAAGCTGTTCTTGCCCAAAAACTATAAGTGACTTGTTGCCCTTGTGCAGTATGGACTCCTTCAATCCTTTGCTCCATAATACAAGTACCAGTATTAGAACTGTTCCACCTAGCATAATATTCTGGGTTGTTAGGCACATCTGTTTGTCCTTGTGCAAAAGTAGCTTGTGTAATAGCAGATACATTAGTAGTAGTAACCCATCTATCTGCACTTTGAGGTCTACCGTTACTTGTTTGTGTTCCAGCAGTTCCATATTGCCAAATTTGAAAAGCACCATTCATAAGTAAGTTCATATTTGTTCCACCACCACCGCCAGCTAATCCTGTAGCAGAACCGTTAGTAAAGTCTATTGTTACACCACTAGCCAATACTAAATCATTTTCTAAATCTATATTTGCACTAGATGTTTTTTCAGATAAACTATCTGTTTTAATTGAATCTGGATTTAACCCACCCTCTACAGGAATACCTGTTCCACCTGTATCAGAAGATTCAATAATTCCAGATACTTCTACTTGGTCAGATACGACTAGCTTGTCAGAGTTTACACCAAGGTTAATAGATTGTATATCCATATTGCCTATATAAATTCTATCAAGATAGACATTAGCCCATCTAGTATCTGTTGTTCCTAAATCTCTTGTACTATCAGCGTCTGCAACTATATTTTGAGCTACAGCAGAAGTATCTAGTCCATCATGGTCTATAGTAATACTTTGATTAGCACTGTTAAATGTAAGTGTAATATCAGAACCAGCAACAAATGTAAGAGTATCGTTTTGTTCTGTTGTAGTTATATTAGGTTGACCTGTAGCAATAATTGTATTGAACGATTGAGTATGTTCTGTACCACCAACATCTGTCCATAAAGATGTTAATTCTCTATAAACTTGAACAGTACCGGTTTCAGAATTAAAAACCATCTGTCCATCTGCTGGATTTAAAATAGCCGAAACTTGAGAAGTAGTGTAATTCTTTAACTGAATTGTGTCATCTAAAACTAGTTTAGAATCTAAAGTAACTTCTGTACCTGTAGGTGTTTTAGCTATTTCATTAACTTCTATTCTTGACATAAGTTTATACTACCACCAATCTTCCTTCGACAGTTATAGTTCCACCAAATGTTATAGGACCAACCATCATCATGTTTTGATTTTGAGGAACTGTTTGTGTTTCGTCGTATGTGTCATTATTTCTATAACCCATACCATCTTCACCTATTGCAACACCTAACTCATCTACTTCAAATCGTTTCTTACCTTGTGTAAAGAAACTAACGGTATCTGTTGTTTCAGTAGTAGATACTGATGTAGTTCCTTCTTCATTAGAAATAACTTGGAATGTTTCTCTTGATACAGCTAACTGAATATCATCATCAGTAAATGTAACACCATCTGTTGTTTCTTGAAAATCTAATACAGAACCTGTTATTGGTAATGGGTCTGAAGTATCTGTAGTACCGTCGTGCTCTGTAAATGGTATTTCAGAGTTAGTTACTGGTATATATTCTTCTATACCTAAGAAGTTTATAAGCTGAATAGAATCCGCAGTTCCTCCACCGCCACCGCCAGATACATAAGCAGGTTGCCATTCTCCAGCTCCAGAATTGTATTGTAATACTTGTTCATTTTGAGCTCCAGAAGCATTTACATCACTTAAATCATTTACAGAAGAACTAGTTGTAATAACTGTACTGTCTATATCAATAGTTACAGTATCAGAAGCAGATACAGTTGTATCTATTCCTGTTCCACCTGTAATAGTTAATGTTTGTCCATCAGTTACAGACTCAGCAGTTCCGCTATCAGCTCCAACTAAGAAACTTGACATATTTCCAGAACCAGCAGAAGCTAATAATGCTGATACAGATATTTGTCTTAATCCTGTTATAGAAGCGTCATAAAGTAAGACGGTATCATTTGTTGTATCAAGAGTTCCGCTATGTACTGTTCTACCAGAAATAATTGAAGGTAAATCTAATAGTATTGTTCCATCATTATCTGGGAGTGATACTGTTCTATCAGCAGTAGGGTCTACAACTGTTAATGTAGTTTCAAAAGCGTCGTCTGTTGTTCCTTCAAAGACAAAAGCATTTTGTACATTAATACTTGTAGAATCTATTGTTGTAGTTGTACCTTGAACTATTAAGTTACCACCAATTGTGATATCTCCACCAGCTCCTAAATAATCTGAAATCTTAGTATCTAATGAAGCTGTAACTGCTTGGTTAGAAGCATTACCTATAAAGATATCTCCATCATCTAAGTTAGGTGTAGCATTTGTTCTGCTTGCACCCATAACATAGATTTGACCATCACTTGCGTTTACTCTAATTACTTTTGCAATCTTTTGTATTCCAGAAGCTTCTCCAGTTGGAGCTGTATTTGTTAATGTTCCAGTTGTAGAAACATATAAATTATCTCCTACTGTAAATGAAGAAGTGTCAATTCCGATAAACTTACCGTGTGTAACAATTGTTATTTGAGAGTTATTATTTGAGTCTGCATAAGCAATACCAACTGCTGGCATTGTTGATGTATTATCAGCGTCAGCTACATCTACTGTAAACTCTTGACCATTTCCTGCTTGACCAGATATATATACTGGGGTACCTTTTGTAATTGTTGAGCCAGATTCGTTTTTACCTTTAACATGTATTGCACCATTTACATCTACAGATATTTCATCTGTAAGACCTATAGTTACACTGTCTGTTCCGACAGAAACTTCTATTTCGTTAGTAGTACCATTTATAGTTACTGTATCTCCGTCAGTTATAGGTGTGCTTAATGTTCCATCAGTAAATGTAAAGCTAGACATAGTTCCAGCACCAGCGTTAGCTAAAATAGCTGCTATTGTTGTTTTTCTTAAATCTGAAGCTGAATTATCCCACATCAACACTAAATCTTGTGCAGTATCTATAGTTCCAGAGAACGCAGTTTGATTTGTAATTATTGATGAATCAACACTTAAAGTTCCAGAAGAATATGTTATTCCAGTTCCACCTTGTAAATAGTTATCTACATAAGTGTCTGAGTAGTAAAGATTTGTACTACCTTGTGTTAAGTCATCAGTTGTTTGTGTAGATAAGTCTGCACCAGCTACAGTTAATACTGAGTTTCCACCCATTCCAGAGTGTGATGAACAATAGTAGAAAACTAAGTCTGGTGTAGTAGAGTTGACATCTATCTGAGCGTATGCTCCGGCAGTTCCTTGTGTTCCAGAATAAGTAACATTTGTTGTTAAGTCAGTTCCTGTACCATCTTTTTCGTCATTAAATCTAAATGGATGTGTAGCAGTAGAAGAGTCTGACAAGTCAAAGATATATCTAAATCCAGATACAAGTGCTAATGAAGCAGTTTCTTCTCCATCTATGAAAAACTTATTGTTTCCATCAGTACCAACTGCTACAGTTACGGCATAAGTAATCTTTATTATGTTTTCTTCTAGGTCTATTGTTTTATTTGTTAACTCATCAGCAGAGTCAATAGAAGCAAATCGACCTACACCTTGTGGTCTACCTTTTGCTCTACCACCTCTGTTAGCATTAGCAGAAGAGAATGGGAAAAGTTCTGGGGTTGTAGTATGTACTCTTAATTCTTTATAAGCACCAGCTTGACCTTGTGTACCAACAGTAGTTAATCCAGTTGTATATTCACTACCATAGGTGTAGGTATATGTTCTAAATAATTGGTTAGTTGTAGCACTACCATTTGCAATAGTTATTTGTGTTCCAGCACTTGCGTCAGACGCAGAAGCTGCAACTTGTATTTCAGTAGTACTTACTACTATTGCATAATAGTCAGTCCCACTTGTTAAACCGTCAATTTCAAAGTCAGCATTTTGGTCATACTGAATCTCATCTCCAGTTGTTAGACCATGAGCAGCTGTAAATGTAATTGTGTCTGAAATAATTTGTGATGGGTCAAACTCATCTGTTACATAAGTAGAGCTAACTACTGTGTTAGAACCATCTTCTGTTTCAGACAATGCAAAGTTATCTGTTGCAAGAGATGTGTCTGATAAATCAAATCTATAGTTGATATTTGCTTCTAAGTTAAGAGTAGCTTCTTCTACTCCATTAAATCTAAATTTATTATTAGCTACATCAACAACAATAGTTTTAACCATTGTGTTATCTGTATCTATAACAGTCTTATTACTTAATGTGTCTGAAGTATCTCTTGCGACTAATGTATCAGTAGAAGCAATTGGCATTGTAATAATATTTGAACCATCACTAAATTCATAGTTTCCACTATTTAAAGTTATTGTATTTGTATCTAAGTAGATTGATGAACCACTTAGATATAAATCTCTGAACTTATATGTACTAGAACCTAAGTCATAGGTAACATCTGTGTCGGGTATCAGATGTCCAGCTATAGTTGTGGCTTCAAGTGTTTTGTTACTTAAAGTTTGAGTTCCAGTTAATGTAACTACAGTACTGTCAATATCTACTGTTACTGTTTGACCAGATACAGTAGTATCAAGTCCAGTTCCACCAGCTATTGTTAGTGTTTGAGAATCAAGGTCAATTGAACCAGTTCCAGTATCGCCAGCTATATCTAAATCTTCTAAAGTAATTTGCGCAGCTACATAATCTACAACAGCAGCAGATGTAGGAATAGTTGTATCATTATCATTTGAACCTATACCTTCGGCTTCTGTTACAACAGCAGAGGCAGCTAAATCTGCTACTTCAATATTAGATATACTGTTACCAGTACCATTAGCGTCAAAAGTTTTGTTTGTAAGTGTATCTGTACTACTTGCAGTTATAAAAGCAGAAGTAGTGTTGTCGTAAAGAGATAAATCATCTTCAACTGTGTAACTTAGTGAGTTTGCATTATCATCATAAGCTACTGTTATTCTTGTTTGAGTTCCAGCTGTAAATGCGTCATTAAGTGCGTCTTGTGCATATTCATCTATATCAGCTTTTACTTCTGCTATGTCAAAACTAAAATCAAAGTTTCCAGCAGTATTAGTTATTGTTACACCTGTACCACCTGTAAATGTAACTGTATCGCCAAGAGCTATATCGCTAGGAGTAGTTCCGTCTGTAAAAGTTATATCGCTATTTGTAAGTTTTGCATTCTCAATAGAACCAGCAAGCATTGCATTTGTTATACCAAGTGCTTTTACTTGTAATATATCAGTGTCTATTTCTATAGAGCTATCATCTACATTTACAGAAAGAGTTGGTGTTTGACCTTCACTTGCTGTACCAGTAGTAGAAAGACCATCTCCAGCTGTAATATCTTCTACATAGTTTCCAGTTGTGTCTGTTCCTAAAGCAACGCTGTCTGGTTGAATAGTGGCAGATATTGTTGCAGTATCTCCAGCATTTGTAAATGTTGCAGAACCAGATACATCTCCTGTAAGCTCTACCGTTACCGCAGATGACAAAGCGTCAGCTACATCAGCTGTTCCTGTCAAATCTCCGATAAAGTTAGCGGCTACAAAATCATAAGCTCCAACTGTCCATCTATCATTAGTTTCGTCCCAAAGTAAATCTACATTAGTACTTGTTCCTCTATTTACTTCTAAACCAGCATTAGCAGTAGGTGCTCCAGTTTCATCTGCATTAAGTTCAAGTATTGCGTCGCCAATAGTTACTGTATTAGATTCAACAGAAGTGGTATTACCTTGAACTGTAAGGTTTCCTGTAATAGTTACATCACCAGTAGCACTAATAGAAGCGGCAGTTATATCATCTGAATAAAAAGTACCATCTACTGTTAAGTTGTTTCCAATTGTTACATCATCTGGTAAACCAATTGTCAAAGTCTGACCACTAGCACTAGTTTCTATTTCGTTTGCAGTTCCAGCAATAGTAAGCGATTGACTGTCTAAATCAACTGCACCGGTTCCTGTATCACCTGCAAAGTCTAAGTCTTCAAGTGTAAGTTGTGCTCCTACATAATCAATGATTGCGGCAGTAGTTGCAATTTGTGTATCACTATCGTTAGAGCCAATACCTTCTACTTCAGTAACAATGACAGAGGCTTTAAATGCACCTAATTCAAAATCTTGTATAGTGTTATCGTCATAGTCAATAGTTTTGTTTGTTAAAGTTTGTGCAAGGCTATCTAGTACTACAGTTCCAGTTGCGTCTGGAAAAGTAATTGTTCTATCGGCAGTTGGGTCTGTAACTAATAAAGTAGTTTCAAAAGCGTCATCTGTAGCTCCCTCTAATGCTATAGAAGGACCACTAACTGTTAAGTTTGATGTAAGTATTGTGTTGAATTGAACATCATCAGATGTTCCTAAACCTAATGAATCTCTAACTGTAGAGCCAGATTCTACTACCCACTCTGAACCATTACCAACAATAAAGTTTGAATCTGTTGGATTTAAAGCAGCTAATTGGTCTAAGTTTATATCATAGGCTTGAACCTCTACACCGATTTCTAAACCTAAAGCTTGTGCGGCACCTAAAGCTGTATTAGCTCCAGTACCACCATCTGATATTGCAATAAAATCTGCGGCTTGAAACTCGGAAAATTCGACAATATTACCATCGCCATCGAACACATACCTAATTGGGGATTTTACTGCCATTTATATATTGCTTTCTGCCATATCTATTTCAAACTCTTGCTGTGTGCTTCCGTCTGCTTCTGTTAATGTAAATAAAAGACTATTGTTATTTGAAGCCGGCATTGTTACTTTATGAATAGTTCCATCAGCTTCATTACAAACAACAGCTCGAGTACTAAAACCTACGGATGTACCTCCACCACTTACTTCTGCACCAGATACTGTACGGTTGACAAAGTGGTTTTTAACAGGCATTCCAGATAGTGTACCGTCACTTAGCCTTGTTGGTATTCTACCACTCATACTTAAAGTTCTTGGTAAGACAGCTTTTAGATTCACAGTATTAGATGATGTATCTGTAGTAATCTCTAATTTATTTCTATCTGTAGAAGTAGCTAATTCAATACTATCTGTTTGAGAACTAGATGTAATTGTACTTTGTCCAGACACTGCAATGTTAGACAAAGCATTCTGGTTTGATTCACCTACTTGTACAGATGATATAGTTATTCTGTCATTTTGTGTGTTAAAGTCTAAGTCTATTCCTTGACCAGCTACAAATGTAAGAGTGTCATTTTGATTATCAGCTTCAATAGTACTTCCACTAGCTTGACCAGCACCAGCAATAACATCCATATATTTGAATGTGTTGTGTGCTGTACTATCGCTAGCAATTGTTATATTATTACCAGAAGTTGATATATCTATACCAGAGCCAGCTACAAGAGTTAAAGTATCTTCTGTATTATCTGCTGTTACTGTAACTTCCCCAGATACTGCTATGTTACTAAAAGCATTCTGGGTGTAATCCATAGTTTCCCATGAAATATTTCCATTACCATCAGTTTGTAAGAATTGACCAACAGTACCGGTATCTCCATTTATGGACATTTTCCCAGAAAGAAAGTTTATCTTTCCGTCTGTTTCTATTTTTAAGTATTCAGTAGAATCAGCACCTAAATATACAGGATTGCTATTAGTTGTACCTATTGATAATGCACCATCAGAAAATATAGACTTACCGTCTAAATAAAGAATGTCATTAAGAGATTCAATACTTACTATGTAGTTACTTGCTTGATATCCTTCAAATGTATATGTATAAGATGGGTCAGTTGCCATCTCTAGTGTTAAATCAGAATGTGTTACTTGGGCCATTAGACAGGTTCTCCATACTCATCATATTCTTGAGTATTATCCCATCCGCCTCCCATTTTTTCATATATATATCTTAATCTGTATACCTCTGCTTCTAATTCATCATTAGTTGCTTTCCATGCTGGATATTCAGAATGTTTTTCATCTAATCTATTAATATTGTGATTGAACAAAGCTTGTTCTAGTTCGTACATACCTTCAAGTAATAAAGATAATTTATCTCCATGGCTCATTAACTTATATTCAAAAACTTCTTTGTTTTGTTTTGGTTTTGTTTTTTTTACTTCTTCAGCCATTATGCCTCCAATGCTGCCAATCTTGATTCTAGCTCATCATTCTTAGCTGAGAGTTCTTGTATAGCTTTTACCAACACTGGGATAAGCTCTGCTGTTCTTAGTCCAAATTCATTAGTCATAGTTTCTGAATTGAAATTTTCGTCATATTGTGATTCTGTATATACAGCTATATTTTGTTCAGCACCTTTATGAGTAATTAATTTTTCTTTTATATCTTGTGCTGAAAAACCTAAGTGTGTTCTAGTTCCAGCTGGTGGTGTTTCGATAGTTATATCATCTAAATCTGGTCCTTGTGAAACTGTTCCGCCACCGTAAGCTTTCCAAGTAAATTCAATAGGTGTCAAATCATTTATAAAGTCTAAACCTAAATCTGTTGCTACAATATTTTCTTTTAAAGTTATATCAGAAGTATTTATTGTTCCGTTAGTTGCATATACATCATCCCATCTATAACTAGATGTACCTAAGTCATAAAGATTATTAAAAGATGGTCTTAAATGATGATAGCTTATATTTTCATCACCACCAGCAAAATCTGTTGTGCCACCACCTCTTAAATATACATAACTTGAAGCAAATCCTACATTAGAGCTTGTTTGAGAATGTTGAAATGTAGAACCACTCACTACACCTTCTGCGTCTACACCACCAGCACAATCAATTGCGTCTGAAGCAGTGGAAGTAACATCAAGTCCTGTAGCATTTACTGCTACACCAGTAACAGAACCACCAGATATTGTAAAACCTGACAAAGTACCAGCAGTAATTTTACTTGCGGATATAGAACCTAATTTAGCCTCTGATATAGCACCATTAGTTATTTTGGCTAATATTGCGTTATCAACAAGTGTATTTATAATATCTTGTGAATCTATTGATAAGTTATTAAAATCTAAATCATTTGTAATAACACTATTTACATCTAAACTGTTTGCTTGTATTCTTCCACCATTTATTTGAGTAGAATTATCATTAATATCAGTAGCAGCACCACCAGCGTTTATATAACCGGAAATAGTTGCAGAGGTAGCTGTTAAGTTACCAGATGAATCTACTTGAAATGTACCGTTACCAATGTTTATTGTTCCACCAGAAATATCTGCACCAGATAAGTCACCTGTAAAAGTACCACTAGCACCAGTTATGCTACCGGTAAATGTACCACTAGCACCAGAAATATCTCCAGAAAAAGTTCCAGAATTTGCTACTAAGTCACCATTTGCATAAACATAGAAAGGTGCTTCTGAACGAGTTGTTGCGTCAAAAGTTTCTCTATCAGAACCTAACCAAAGGTTTCCGTTAGTATCTACATGAAATCCGTCTGCTACTGCCATTATCCTATGTGTATCTCCCCAGCTCTAAGTGTACCACGGAACTCTCCGCCCTCGAACTCAACTGTACCATCGGACTTAATTATCCAACCTGCTGTACCGTTAACATAGTTGTCACTTCTTATTGTTCCAAGTACTGGATTTAATGGGTCAGAGCTATCTGTATCTATAATAATTTCTTTACCGCTAATAGTTCCTGCGGTAATTTTTCCAGCAGATAAATCATTTATCTTTGCATTTGTAACTGCTAAGTCTTCTATCTTTGCACTTGTAATAGCAGCGTTAGATATAAATTGAGTATTAATTAAAACCTCTGTTACTTGACCTGCTGTAGAAGGGTCTGATTCGTTACCAGCAACATCAACTGCTGTTACTTTATAATATGCAACACCTTCTGTTGATGAAGGGAAATCACCAATAGCTGGTATTCCTAAAGTAACATGTGCTGACTTTGCTTCTATTTGTCCTACTAAATTACTAGAACTAATTGTAAAATCTGATGTAAGACCACGATAAACATTTAAGTGGTCAATATCTACTGGTAGAGAAAAGTTTGTAGGGTTAGAAATAGGGTTTCCATCTGAGTCTTTAGCTGCACCTAAGTTATGTTGTATCTGTACACGAGTTGGATTACCAGCAACAGTTCCATAAGTACCTGTTGGAGGCAATGGTTCTGGTGGGACAGTTGCGTCTGCCGGCATAGCTACTGCTGATAGCACACTAAATCCTCCAGAGAATCCAGAGTTATCAATTGCAGCTACTCCAAACTCATAAGTGTTTTGAGAACCTAAACCTTTTATAACTACAGATGTAGTTCCAAACTCTACTGTTAAGTATTCATAGTCAGTAACTTGATTATCGTTTTGGTCAATTAAGTTATTACCATCACTATCAGTTACCTGTCTGTATCTTACGCGATACATATTTCCATCAGTAATTCTTGAACCGTCAGTGTTAGTAGGTTGTTCCCAACTTAACTTAGCAAAAGCAAAAGGTCTACCTGTTCCATCTTGATAAGTTCCAGTAGCAGCAGTAAAACCTGTAGGTGCGTCTGGTACTGTAAATTCATTAGTACCACCAACTGCAATTATTGAACCAGAACCTCTTAAATCTTCGTTTATATTTCTTGTAGTAGAACCTACTTCTATTTGAGTTACTCCAACTTCAAACTCTACATAATCTGTTAAATCTGTGTAATTACCATTACCATCTCTATAAAACACACCCATTTCATCTGTTATAGGAAAGCTAAGTCCCATAACTCTAATTTTTATTGGATGTAATATTTGACCTTGATAAGTTATTTCGTGTTTATCTCTGTTTTCTAAATTAGCGTCATTGTCTGTATCTTCAAATCCTACATCTGGGTCCCAGACAAAGATAATATCTCCTACACCAATATCTCCAGAAACATCATAATCTTCTAAACCTACATTTAAAGTTTTCTGTATTTTATTGTATTCATTTAAGTATGCTTCTGCTCTTACATCTCTTAATGAATCTGGTACATCATTTTCAGATAGTATCTGTATTCTCTCTAATGTATTACCAAACAAATCTTTATAAGGTACACTTTTAGCGTCTGCTTGACCTAAGTTTATTTCTACACCATAGTTAGAGGCTATAAGTTCTACACGGCTTACATAATCTTCTGCGTT
>Ga0209951_1000050_pt1 | contig 28761 bp, 39 predicted proteins | sample SalPon2_A_H2O_MG_2_FD_185725 | JGI IMG/M metagenome (GOLD analysis project Ga0209951, IMG submission 185725) | Salt pond water microbial communities from South San Francisco under conditions of wetland restoration - Salt Pond MetaG SF2_A_H2O_MG... ...
TCGTCTCATGCGTTCCTATTCTCACTGGTTCATTCACTGGTGTGAATACGAGCCCATCGATTTTTTGTTCGACTTTCGGAAGATAGTCATCCATGAACGTTTCAAAATCTCTCATATGATGAAACGTTTTACATTTGAGTCGATACTTATCCGATTTCATATAAATGATATTCTTCATCAGAGAGCGAGAAGCTTCGATGCGTTCCGTGAGTGTTTTGTCCCACACAGATTTACCTGCAACCAGAACTGCGTCATACACCATGAGGGTATTACCTCCATACAATTCACCATCCAAAATGGTTCCATCATATGCACTTTTGTTCAAATTGATAGGGACTTCAAACATATGAAACGCCCGATTTACAAATAGACATTTTCTTTTTCCGTCAAACGTGAGTGCCACCATCATATGTCTCTCACCATCGGTCTTTTCACATACCACATAGTCACCATCCTTCAGAATCTGAAAGTGTTTACGTTCTATGGATATAGGTTGTGGACCCGGAAAATAATCCTTGCTCCCCCATCGAGCGTGGATAAAGTCTATGACGTATTTGTGAAGCGGGTTGGACATGTATTATGTTGTCGTGGAAACTTTAATTGACTTTGACACCAGCTGCATTAAGAATATTGCTCACACATTCATGTGTATAAGTCAAGGTCAACTTAGCTGCTGTAAATGCGTGAATTTTAACATTTTGTCGTAAAAATTTCTCAAACATTTTGGGACTCACTTTGGAATCTTTATTCTTCTGCATAGTTTTACGGACATTTGCGGTGTTCATCATCCATGCACGCGGTTCAGTTTTCTGAACTTGATAAATGTTAGTTCCAACTTTTTTACCAATTTCTGTATCAAAGTGGAGACCCATTTGACTGACTGGTTCCGTAGAACCCTCTTTGACCTTTGTCTTGAACATATCCCAATCAACGCCTTCCTTTACACCTGGAAATACGAGACATCCTACACCTTCGTGCTTCTCGAAACACTGATCGAGTGACGCATCATCGATACCAACACCAAAGTCAATAAAGATGATTCTATCATGCGTCTTCATACACTTTTCAACTACGTCAGCTTTCTCATATGGGTCATCATTCACATAGACAATTTGATTGTCAATTTTTCTTTGAATACATCTCATATTGATTCGAAGAACACCGTGTAGCGTCTTCACAGTACATGACTTCGAGCGAGTGACTATAACGGTAACCAATTTCATATTTTTATATATACTTCTAAGCCTTAAGCCTTTCACTCATGGATCCACTGAATGGTAGGTTCCCGACGTGGCCGAGTGTTGTATTTACATCAGCATAAATTTTACCACCGACTTGTTGCCAACGACGACAGAATGCGTAATCCTCACTGAGATATCTCTTATTACCTGGATCAATCATACAGTCAAACACGGCGTGATAATCATCAAAGTCCCTGTTTTGATGGTCATTTTTACACCAAAGTTCGGGAAATTTCTCTTCTAGTGTTTTAAATACGGAACGCTTGATGACCATAAATCCAGTTGGTCCATCCAAAATTTCTATAAAACCATTAGTCACGGGTCTCGTAGTTGCTCCAAAATTAATTACGAGACTTGACGATAGCATGGACATATCCCGTTCGTCTCCCCTTTTCACAGCTTCGGCAGCCTGATCCCACATCACAACCTTTTTAGGGTAACACGAGACTGAAAGATCATGACCAGATTTTATGAGACGAACGACAGCCTCTGGATCAAAGTGAATATCCGCATCAATGAACATGAAATATTCACAGTCCGTTTTCTGCATAAATCGACCTACGGAAACATTACGGGCACGATGTACGAGTGATTCATTTTCGGTTGTATCAAGATATAATTGAATTCCTTCTTTTATTAAAAGAATTTGAAGTTTAATAATACTAGACATATATTTCTCTAGACACAGACCACCATAGCATGGTGTAGAAAGAAAAAGTTTGGTCATATATTATGACTGGTCTTTAACCTCTAAGTGCTTTTTAATGATGATCTCAATTTTATTCAGTGTTGGTACAGAAACTGAACACTTTTCACACATCTCCGCCTTCGTCACATCTGGACTCAGTACCATGTAGATAATAGTAGATGCCACACTATTCGGGGTCTTACTCATCAAATCTACACAATCCTCGGTAGCATTACACATTTTGACGCATTTCAAGCGCTGTTCTCGGGTAACTGAAAATGAATTTAGAAGCCTCTGCATCACGTCGAATGCCTTTGTCACATAATTCTTTTCAGTTACACCCATGATTGTTTCTTTGAACATTTGTGTTGTGCGACTAATATCTTTGGATTGAATTCCAAACATGTCCGCAATTTCCTTCGTCGTACGGGGATGTTGAGCAAGTCTACACGCATAGAGTACACAATTTGCTTTGATCCCCAAGCGCACCGCACCACGGGTAAGCTTCCCATCGTTGAATTTTCTATAAAACATTTTAGCGTCTTTGAGAACAGATTCTGGAAGTGTATGACACGCCTCGTCAATGTCTCTGTATGCATGAAACAATGAACGATCTTTGTGATTCATGGACATGTGAAAGTTAATCTTCGCCATACGTTTGTTCTCATATGTGGAACCACGCTGTGTAGAAATAATTGTTCCCTTTCCCCAATTCTGTGAAAAGAGTTCAGGGTTTGCATTAGGATTTCCACACCTCGATGGATCATTTACCTTTCCGTCATCTGTTACTCCACTTGTCCATTCCGCAGTATCATCTATAAAGTATGAGTCAACTAAACCACACCCCGAACATGTCGGTAGTCCTTCTGGAGAAATGACTTTGACATCGGAGCATTCTCTGCAAATATTCTTATTCACTGGCTTTTCATCGTTTTCTTTTGGTAATAGAGCGTCTAATTCAGACCATATAGCTGCCAGCATTGTTTTATGAATGTGGCAATCTTTTTTAGAAATTCATAAAACGCATCACTTACTTAGGCTTCTCTCAATCATATCGACCGTTTCTTTGAAACTCCTCCCACCTGGAGATGTGGGTTTCCATTCAGCCCACGCACTGTCAATCGACTTGTGATCAGGTGGTGGAGAACCGTCCACCTCATCATCTGGTACGATGAAATCCGCCATCTCCGAGTCTGTTTCATCGTTATATATGTCACTATCACTGTCTTCAACATCAATCTCGGAGTAGAATGCGAACTTGTCCGTACCAAGTGCCTTCATTTCGAGATCTTCAAACGTAGTTCCACTTGGGTAGTGCTCCATCACACTTTCGTAAGGTGCAGGGGATAAGTCTCCTGCGTCTAATTCATATACACATGCGGATTTGTAGAAGAGTTCAGTGGGATTGAGATATCTCAGGCCGAGAGTATTTCCCGTATTCATTCCAACAACCCCGTACATTTCATCTTCAAGTCCATCTTCGTTTACTAAAACTTTGACAATATCATTTTCATTTATTTCTTTTGGCACGATCATGCTTAGAGTTTTCGGGCAAAAAATTATCAGCGATAATATCACAGATGAAAGTTACTATTTATTCGAAGGAAGGATGTCAATATTGCGACCATGCGAAAACCTTATGCGAGTCGGAAGGTCTCGACCATGAAAAAATCATGGTTGACAAAGAAGAACTCAAACAATTGTGTGGTGGCTCAGTGGCAACTTACCCTCAAATATTTATTGATGGACGTCGCATCGGAACGTACTTTGAATTTCAAGACTACATAGAAGATGAATACGAACCAATTCTCGCTCCCACCTTAAACAGATTCACCGTCTTCCCCCTGAAGTATCCTGAACTTTGGGAACTCTATAAAAAGGCACAGATGTCCAACTGGACAGCTGAAGAGGTGGACTTGTCTAAGGATATGGACGATTGGAAAACACTCAATGATAATGAACAGAAATTCATAAAGTACATCCTAGCATTCTTCGCTGGATCCGATGGAATTGTTTTTGAAAATATCAACAACAATTTTGCTGACGAAGTGCAAATTTCCGAAGCTCGCTCATTTTATGCCTATCAGTCACACAATGAAATGGTTCATGGTGAGACCTATTCTAAACTCATTGATAAATATATCAAGGATGGTGCTGAAAAGAAGCAGCTCTTCGAAGCCATCCAAACTGTCCCTTGCATAGAGCGTAAGGCCAACTGGGCTCTCAAGTGGTTCGACAAGTCTCGACATTTTGCTGAGCGTCTATTCGCTTTCGCCTGTGTGGAGGGTATCTTCTTTTCTGGAAGTTTTTGTGCCATCTTTTGGCTAAAGAAAAGAGGACTCATGCCTGGACTTTGCTTCAGTAATGAGCTCATCTCTCGAGATGAAGGGCTTCATCAAGAATTTGCCGTCGAGTTGTTTAAACTCTTGAGAAACAAACCATCGACAGAAACTATTCACTCCATCGTGAAAGAAGCTGTGGAGATCGAGAAGAACTTCATCCTCGATGCTCTACCATGTAATCTCATAGGTATGAATTCGGAAAAGATGTCTGAATATATCGAGTATGTCTCCGATCGTCTTCTGAAACAAGTTGGTCAACCACCAATCTGGAACTCCAAAAATCCTTTTGACTTTATGGAAAACATCTCACTCGATGGTAAGACGAATTTCTTCGAAAAGAGGGTGGGTGACTATGGTAAGTTAGATGATGATTCAGCCGAAATTGGTTTTGACGAAGATTTTTAAGGTTTTTCATTTTACAACCAATTGATAAGAACTGTTTGTAGAATACTTTAACCAAATAGAGTACCGTCAGACTCGACAGGCATTGGCACGAGGTTACGACCACTGTCGGTGAGCTCAATCTGATCCTCGGCAAACCCTGGCCTAGGATCGGGAGCTTCAACCATAGGGACGGGGGGTTTTACGACGACCTTCTCACCCTTCTTGACGGACTTCTTTCCACCACAGCCACAACCCTTTTTAGCGGCACCCTCCTTCTTTATGTTCATCATACCCCACACAACGAGGATGAAAACGAGGGTGTGCACGAGAAGACCCATGGTAGATGGGCAACCCGTGGGGGTGGCGATCCTGGGACCCAAGACTCGCCTGACGAGACGGAAAGTCTCGGGGTTAGCGATAATAAAAAAGGTGAGACCAGAGACAACGGAAATGATAAATTTCTCCTGTTGCTTCTCACCATTACAGCCACATCCACAATCTTTAAAAAGACCCATGATTACTTTTGTTATATGTCAATAAAAAAACTTACTTAAAGTCGAGCGTCCTAACATAGATATAACCAACTACAAAATGTCGCTCACTATCCAACGCTCCTCCGAATTCTCTGCTGATGCTGTGCAGTTTTCGAAACTTCGTAAGAACAAGAATGGCGGTAAGGCCGTCTATCTCAACGCTGGCGACAACAAGAAGCTCTACATCCAGTTCCCTTTCATGCGGTCTCCGTATGGTATGAGTGCTTTCACTGATGATACCACGGGGCGCACATCCTATTCTCTCGATCTTTCTTTCGATCCTGATAACGCCGAGGCGATGGAGCTCCATGACAAGCTCAAGGCGCTCGATGATATTATTGTCAACACCGTCGCTGCCAACTCTAAGGAGTGGCTCGGTAAGGAGTTCAACGTCGCCGTTCTCAAGGAGGCACTCTACAAGCCCATGATTCGCCCTGGTAAGGAGCAGTATCCATCGACCATCAAACTCAAGATTCTCACCAAGCCTGATGGCTCTTTTGTACCTGAGGCGTACTCGATGCAGAAGCAGCCCGTCTCTCTCGATACTATCGAGAAGGGGCAGAAGTGTATGGCCATCGTTGACCTCAACCAGATTTGGTTCATCGACAACAAGTTCGGTGTGACGATCCGCCTTCAGCAGACTCTCCTCGAGCAGTCTGCCAAGCTTCCCTCCTTCGCCTTCCAGGGTCTTGACCTTCCCGAGGATGACGTTGAGGTAGATGTTGAGGTTGAGGAAGAGATGGATGAGGTTGATGATCAGTAAAAAAATCAAAATATATACAAATGAAACTTTTGAAAGAATATTCTAAACCAGAAACAAATCTGAAGATAAAATATTTTAAGGATGGTGATATGGTTATTAAACAGATACTTGATAGTGATGTTGTCATTTATGAACAAAGTCTTCTCAATACATCTATAACCGAATTCACATTCGACAAAATTTGTTATAATGAATTATATGAAAAAGAAACGAATAGCGTAAATGGCTTTACATCAAAATTCGCTGAATCTGCTAAGTGTGCTATTCAATAAATTAAACCCATTATTGGTAAGTTGTAAAAAAACTTCTTACGAATAAATAAGTATGTCAATCGAGAGTAATGTTAAGAAATTACTCAGAGGAAAGAAGGCGTGTTCTCCAGCACAACATCTCATGATTAAAAAACCAAATGGAACCATGACCAAAGGTTCTGTAAAAATTGGTCAAGGTGAATATGGTAAAGTGTATCGTGGATGTGTCAACGACAAATGTGAAAAGTACATCGTGTACAAAGAAACCACAGACCCATCCGCAAAGATGGAGTTTACCATTGCGAAAAAGTTGGAAGGTTTTGGAGTTCCCAAAATGTATTTATACAAAAACTGTGACGGTAAAGATATCCTCTACTCCGAATACATAAATGGTAAAGAATTTAACGAGTGGTGGAAGACCGAACCGACTCTTGAAGCGACTAAATCTGTCATCGCTCAAGTAATCTACAACTTGTATAAAATTCATGAAAAGTATCCTGGTTTTAGACACCACGATCTTCATGGTGGAAATGTTCTCGTGCGCCCAGTCCCAAAGAAGAATATTCAAATTAAATTGAAAAATAAGACATATACGATTTCAAACGGTGGTGTCGAAGCGGTCATAATAGATTTTGGATTTTCCGCGTTTCCTCGCATCAAGAATCCCTTGATTAATTCAGGTAATTATAGAAATTTGGGTATTTCTAGAAATTCGGATAAATTATATGACTTACACTATTTCTTAAATGGTATTCATAATTTGGTAAGAAAACCACGAGACAGAACTGAAAGGCGAGTGTATAATTTTATTACTTCTCTTATTCCGATTGGATACACAAACCGAACATCATATGTCGTGAAGAATTACCGTCTCAGAGGAAACCGTGGACAAAAACACTATAAGAATCTACCCGATTTTGAGACCGTTTTATCTAAATCATTCTTCACGGGTGAGAAAAAAACACTTCCTGTACCAAAGACACAGCCACAACCAAGGGTTGTCGTTGCTCCTCCCAAACCAAAGACACCCACTGACAACAAAAACGCATACGCACGTGCCGTAGCTATATTTAAGGCTGGTAAGGTTCCGCCTCAACCCAAAAAAAGACCTGGTATCGTAGCGAAGAAGGTAGCTCCGTATAAATTTACCAATGTGACTGCTAAAGAACGTGTCTATAAATATAAAGGTGCGTACGAAAAAGCTTTAGCGAAAAATAATGAACTCAAAGCACAACCTTGAAAGTTCGTTTAGTTCCCTCGTCAACTTCTGAGAGTATCTTAAACTTTGGAGTCTTGATGAGTTTCTCACCATTCTTAGTAACGAATGATTTCATCCGTTCAACTTCACCACGGGGCATTTTCCTGGTGTACTTGAGCGTGACATTTTTGTTTCCTATGGAGAATACAGTCGACGACATTTATTATCTTGAGAGATAATAAACAATGTTCGCTTTCATCATCCTCGCAATTATCGATATTATCATTCTCATGCAAACTGGTCAGGTCAAGAAGGCACCCGTCGAGGGTGGCAAGAAGTGGACTGTTTTCGGCACCATGGGTTGTGGATGGACTCGAAAGCAGTTGGACTACATGAAGAAGAATGGTAAGCCTCACGAATTCGTCGATTGCGACAAAGATGGATGTGAGGGTATGAACGCCTATCCCACCATCAAGCACCCTAATGGTGAGACTACCACAGGGTACAAAGAGGTTTAAAAAATTGATACTCATAAATGGTTTTTAACCAATTATCAATATTGATATTTACTCCCATCTTGGACTTTCTTTAGTAAAATCATACGTGTAAGTTTGGGCTATGAATTTGATATCCGCCGTGGTTATGACTTCTTCTTTATCGGCATTCTTAATAATTATATAAGAACCCTTATCAGCAGACTCTTCACCACCACCAGACATGCGTTTGGTGTATTCATCACCCTCACCACCTGGCTGGTTTACAATTTCAATTTTGGATATTTCATCTTCGTATCCTAAATCAATCTCAATCCAAGCTGGATTGTCACTATGATCCGAGTGCCATAATGTACCAAGATCTCCATCAACGGCTTTCGAACCTTGATACCACGATCTACCTCTATGAACTCCACTAACTTCAGTGGCTGTGTTGATGGCTATATTAAAACCATTTTTATCAAATACACGAATTTCATTTGGAGTTAATACATCCGATGGACCATCCTCATGAAAAGTAAAACGTACATAACGTCCGATGGGGAGTTGGGTACCTCCATCCTCATCCTCATCCTCATCCTCATCCTCATCCTCATCCTCATCCTCATCCTCATCATCATCTGGTATCACAAATGTACAACCACTGCCAGACCGAGTGTATCCATAGTCACAAGAATCGAGGACGCAATCGCCATTTTCGTCGATCACATAGTTACCCCCAACACTTTCACCTTTACATATATCCCCCTCTTTTGGTTGGTTAATGAAATATGCACCACCCGCAAGGACTGAAAATACAGACGACATCATCATCATCATGACGACAATTATGATCATGTCCTGAGATCCAGCCATGGTGTCTTATATTATAGTATCAAGATTTAAATGCCACGGACAACGGAAAGACCAACCGATAGAATGAAAGCATCAAGCATGGTGTCGATTGGCTTAAGCACAGTGATGTGCTTCACAAGGGAACGGTTCCACACGAGGCGGAGGAGGAAAGTGCTGATGAGAATTGTGAGTACGAAGGTGAGGAACTCAGTGAGCGCATCGGACTTTGTTTCAGCCTTGGTAACTTCTTGGATCATTTATTACTAACGGACATTTTTTTCTGCTTAGATTACAAATGAAAGGACTGCCACTGAGTGGATCCGAAAGTAGGTTCACAAACAGGCGTTGGGGTACGACGACTGGTATTGGGAACAACAACTGTTACGCCTACGCAGTGGGTGACTACGAGGCGTACAGGTGGCAAAAATCTATTCCAGGGGATCGATCTGGACTCTCGAATGGAAATCACAATTATACCCATTGTACAGGTCTTCCAAATCGTGTCGTTTCAGATAATCCCAAAAAAGTCTACAAAGCCAAAGCCAACGAAAAATGTAAGAAAGGATACTACAAAGTCATGATGTTTGTCTGTCCTGGAAGACCCACAAACTATATTCGTCAGGGTGACTTTCATTTCTATAAACAGCATGGTGTTGTGGAGTACAAAATCAAATCTGGTGACACCGTTGTCTCTGTAGCTAAATTTTTCAAGGTTCCTGAATCTCGGATAAAGAGAGCTGGATCATTCAAGGTTGGTAAACGTATAATATTCAAAGCAAACGTCTTCAGTCACAAGCGTGGGTGGGCGACTGGACCACTTCTGACTGATGCGAATGGGAAAAGTATCGTAGATCCCCGTAAGGCGTCTCGGAACTACCCAGGTCTAAACTATGAAAGGTACTGTAGTTCATTCTGCGTCAAGGATCGTGGGATCAAAGTCGGTAAGACTCACCCCAAGGTCCGCAAGAATACTGTCTAAATCTGGAGTATTTTCAACATCGAAAGTAATATCAAAAAGATCTAATACATCAAATATAGATTCTTCATTCAAGGACACAGAGTTTGCCTCTGCTGTGTAATTGTTCTGAATCGTGACGATAATTTTAAATTGAGATGCATCAAACACTTTTCTACACGTGGGGCATGTATTCTTACCTCTATATTTCCATTCCTGTAGACAGTGGGAATGAAACACGTGTCCACAACGAAGTGGGGGATTTGATCTTGTTTCCCTGACTTCATTGAGACATATGGAACATGTCGACATTCTATAGGAAGGTTTTAAAGTTTTTTTTGTAATTTTTCTCAGTTAGTAAATGTTGGGAACCTTGAGAAGGGGCTTGTCGCAGGTGTTGCAGTTACCCTTACCCTGTTGCTCCTGTACCTGGGTCATGAGCTGAGGACCCTGCTTCTGGAGAAGTTGACGGTACGAATAGTTGTCCTCGAAGGAGATACCATTTTGCTTCATCATGTAGTTGTTAAAGAGCTGAGCGGACGTGTTTACGGTGAAGCACCGACCATCGGCCATACCAAGTCGCTGCGACATTTTGTTAATATTACATCAGAAATTAATTTGTCTATTGGTGATCGTTTTCATCCAAGATTCGAAACCCTTCTCTCTGAGTTTTTCGATAAACGGTTCACATTTATATCCCAAATAAACATCAAAGACATCCGTCTCCTCGGTGCGAGACACACGAATCTGAGGATTTTCGTTGATGTGCTGGTTGATGATGTTATAGGCGAAAGCAATCTCCTTCAGAGTCTCCGCACCAGTGATGATGATCTTCCCCGTACTGAAAATACTGCATGTGATTTCTTTCATGTCATGGGCTGGTTTGAACTTGATCTTGACGGCTGAATATCTGTCTGGTTCGAAAGAAACTTTGAAAATATCGTTGTATTCTTCGAACCAATCTGCCACTTTCATGAGGTTGATGTTGTAATTGAGACTGAAGTTGGAATTGATCATGACCACCCGAAAAGAGTCTTCGGGGAGATTGATTTCCAAACCCAAAAAGGTCTTGAAAATGTGAACCAATTGGGTGATGATGCGTTTGCAATCGAAGAGGTCACAACACCCTGCGACTTGGATCGAACCATTGGGAAAGACCTTGACAGATTTGGTGCTGTATGTGTCGTGGTAGGTGAGTGTCACCTGGTTATAAAATGTCGTGGGCTTCAGTTTCCACTCAAAACCCTCCGTATTTGTTCCCATTCGTCTCATCTTGTACGAACCAATTCTTTCAAATACACTTCGAAGCTTCTTTATGTCAATCTCCTTATTAAAACTTGACACCATGGTGATCGTCGTAATTTTTACCCAAGAAGGACGAATCTCTTCGGGTAGAGCGTTTCGCATCTCATCGAGGGTGAGGAGATACGAAAAACTATTATTGGCGATTGATGAGTACATTTTTTCAACATAGTTTTTGTATTTGGGTGGGGTCACTTAGGTTTTAATTTAAGGATGATTATATATCGTGGAAATACCCGTCGCACCTGTTCCGTGATCCATATAAACATTTCCATTATTGTGCATGACTAACTTATGCTGCCCGTTTGGAACGTTAGAGTCGTGTGACATCGTACAACGACCAGCTGTATATCCTGGCTGACTATAAACACAAACGTTGCCATCTCCCTGTATATGGGCTGTTGCGTCACCGTCGCGATTAGACATTAAACACCATCTAGCAACACTCGGGTCTGATTGATTTATACACAAGTTATTATCACCTTGGAATACTAAATAATAAGACCGATCCGCTGAATAATAATGTGTACCTTTAACAAGTTCCTGAGGATCTAAAAATGTAGCCACTGTTGAACTTGGTAAGGTTGAGGCATGGAAGATGATTTCGTCACCAACACCACTTCCACTTCCATCTCCATCTCCACCCTCATCCTCATCACCATCACCACCTCCATCCTCATCACCATCTGGTACCACTACGACACAACCACCACCAGATCGAGTGTATCCCGAATCGCAATAATCGAGAACGCAATCACCATTTTCGTCGATCACGTAGTTACCCCCAACACTTGTACCTTTACACTCATCACCCTCCTCAGGTTTGGTCATAAAGTAGGTACCACCCGCAAGGACCGCAAACACGGATGACATCATCATCATCATGACGACAATCATCATGTCCTGAGATCCAGCCATGTCACTTTATATTATAACCATATAATTAATCATCTCGAATACAGTGGGAGAATCACTCTGTACACGTGAATCTCGCCCGAGTTCCTGCGATGGTTTCATTTTTACCAAACGATTGCCAGTGTGCCTGTGCTCCACCTACATTATTGGGTCCATAATATTCCTGTAAATCTTGATTACTATCTAAATAACACTGAGCTTCTGCATCAGTTAAAGTGAGTGGTATACATTCGAATCTCGCCCGAGTTCCTGCGATAGTTTCATTTCTACCAAACGATTGCCAATGTGCCTGTGCTCCACCTACATTATTACCTCCGTAATATTTCTGTAAATCTGGATTACTATCTAAATAACACTGAGCTTCTGCATCAGTTAAAGTGGTTGGTAACGCTACAGGCGCATCAGCACCAGCACCAGCACCAGCACCAGCATCAGCATCAGCATCAGCATCAGCATCAGCACCAGCACCACCTCCACCTCCACTTCCACCTCCACCTCCACCTCCACCTCCACCTCCACCTCCGCTTCCACTTTCATCTTCATCACCATCAGGCACCACTACGACGCAACCACCACCAGACTCTGTATATCCGTAGTCACAATAATCGAGGACACAATCACCATTTTCGTCGATCACGTAGTTACCCCCAACACTTGTACCTTTACACTCATCACCTTCTTGGGGTTGATTCATAAAGTAGGCACCACCCGCAAGGACCGCAAACACGGATGACATCATCATCATCATGACGACAATCATAACCATGTCCTGAGATCCAGCCATGTCACTTTATATAATACTTAGAGAAAACATTTGCCTTAAAGGTACATGACCTCCTTCATAAAGTCCGCCAAATCTGTTCATGATGTAGATTCTGATCTTGCATATGTTGAAATTGTTTACGAGCGTTATGTGAAGGGTAGAGGTTACGCAACGTTCACGGATTACATGAATACTGAACCTCTGGCAGACTGGTCGTACCTCGAGTCTGAGAAGCAATCTATTCCCTATGAGAAATTTCTCGACACAATGGTCAAGAAAACACTCGAAGTTCGTCAGCGTATGGCTGAACTTATTCTCGATAACGTTTTAGCGTATGAGCAAAGTGATCGAGTGTATGTTCGCATTGCGCATGCTATGAAAATTTTGGATCCAACATTCCAACCACCTCGTATAAACATGGAGTGTGCTTGGCAGATGGAGATCATCAAGAAGTTATGTAAGAAGTACTTGCCCGAAGCTATTCAAAATTGTATGAATACATCTCGACTCAAATATTTCTTCAACGTCGTAAAAATAATAGAACTAGAGCAATAATGAGGATGCCCAGAAAGATCCAGAAGTAGGGTACACTCTTATTAGATACACCAACTTTAACTTTTTTCGTCTGACGTGTGAATCCGTAATCAATGTTCCGTTGAGGGCGTACCTTTTTATTAATTAGACATGGTTTAGTCTCGTCTTTGCAAAGACCTGTGCTACAGAAAACACTTTTCTCCTTAACTGGAATTTGGACAGTTTTTTCCATTTCAACAAAATCCGCAAAATCTCCCGTCTCTCGCACACCTCCTGGAAGAGAAAAGTCGTGTGTGACAAATGGGTTCACGTCATTGATGGCATCATCGTCGTTGAGCATATATTCACTCATCGCTGTTATTACTACTTCAGATTATAATTTTTTTCATGGATTTTGTACCGATGTTCCTCCCACATTTTATCCAGATCAACATTCAGCATATGTGCAAGTTGAAAGAGATAACTAAAAACATCTCCCATCTCCATCATAACATCGGTACCACGCTCCTTCTTGAGGTTTGTTTTTTTGTAGGTTTTTTTGTACTGGCGGATAGCTGATGCTAGTTCCCCAAATTCCTCCGTCAACAAAAGCCAAACTGTATCTACAGCGGCACGGTCCCATCCCTTCGAGCGACAGACCTTCTCGGTTTCGGTTTTGTAATAGTTTAGACTCATGACTTATTATTCCATGGTTTGTAATCTTTAATTGATACCAATTTTGTTGTTGAAGTCAATCTTTTTTCCAGTGGTACTGGTGTTGATGGGTTGATCCAGGGGGGTGCTAATAGTATCGATATCACGAGTATAAGCGATGTATTGAGATACCCCAGTCTGAATTTGCGACATGGCAGTGTTGATAACACGAGTATTCATGGTCTTGACCTGTTCTTTGACTTGATTGTAATGATCACCCGAGTTGTTGATGAACACCATCCGCATGATACCATACAAATCATCTACATTTTGGTAGTCAATGGCGATACCAGTCTTGTCCTTGAAGGCCTGGCGAATACCACGCTGGAGAAGATTTGTGTTGAAATCGGAAAAAAATAGGGTATTCAGTGGGGTGTCACACTGCTTGATGGAATCAAGGTGGAGGTTATCACACATTTAATATACTCGCCGAAAAAAATTATATGTACATAGTAAATGCTGAACTTCGCTGACTTTAATGAAGTATACGCCAGCAAACCCCCAACTTTTGAGGAAATACCATGCAAACCCCCAGCCTGTTTCGTGGGTTCTTATGCGCCAGTGGCTAAGGCGGGTGAGGAGGGACCATTCTATGTGAACACATATCTCCTTCAACCCAACCGCAAGTTCGAGACCTTCGGCACCGTACCCGTGAGGAGCAAAGATCTCGAGAACTGCAAGAAATAAGTTAAAAATAAAAGTGGAACTTTAGGTATATGAGGGTCATTAAACGCTCAGGTCGTATTGAGGATATGAAATTTGACAATGTCACCAATAGGATCAAGAACTTAACGTATGGACTCTCTGATAAATGTGATTCCTCCAAGGTTGCTCAACAGGTATTTTCTTCGATGTATGATAACATCACTACACAAGAGATTGATACTCTTTCTGCTGAAATTTGTGTTGGTATGATCACCTCCGACCCCGACTATGAGACCTTGGCCACTCGTATTGTTGCGAGCAACATTCAAAAGGTTTGTCCCAATAATTTTCATCTCGCCATGCGTAAACTTCAAAAGGCTGGTGTCATCACCGACGAAGTTGTTGAAATTGCACAGCAGGTGAAGGAACACATCAAATCGGATCGTGATTTTGATTTTGGTTATTTCGGACTCAAGACCCTAGAGAAGAGTTACCTTCAGCGTGTCGATGGAAAGCTCATCGAAACACCTCAATACATGTTTATGCGAGTTGCCATTGGTATTCACGGCAAAGATGTACCTTCTGTACTCGATACATATGACAAGATGTCCCAAGGTCTTTTTATTCATGCGACACCTACACTTTTCAATGCGGGAACGCCTCGCCCTCAGATGTCTTCTTGCTTTCTAATTGCCAACAAAGCAGATTCGATTGATGGTATTTATGGTACACTCACAGAGTGCGCACAAATTAGTAAATGGGCGGGTGGTATTGGTATGCACATCCACGACATCCGTGCCAATAAGTCCAGAATTAGGGGTACAAATGGTCAATCTGATGGAATTATTCCCATGCTCAGGGTCTTCAATGCCACGGCGCGCTATGTTAACCAGGCGGGGCGTCGCAAGGGATCCATCGCCGTCTATCTCGAACCATGGCACTCGGATATCATGGACTTCTTGGAGCTACGCCTCAATCAAGGTGATGAGGAAGCACGTTGCCGTGACCTTTTCTCGGCGATGTGGATTCCTGACCTGTTCATGAAGAGGGTTGAGGAGGGTGGAAATTGGTCCCTCTTCTGCCCCGATAAGGCTAAGGGTCTTTCTGATGTGTACGGTCAGGATTTTGAGGACTTGTACACCAAGTATGAGGAGGAGGGTCTCGCTAACGCAACTGTCCCCGCCGCTGATGTATGGAAGGCCATTCTCAAGTCACAGACGGAGACTGGTACCCCATACATGCTCTATAAGGATGCATGCAACTCCAAATCGAATCAGAAGAATTTGGGTGTCATTAAGAGTTCCAACTTGTGTACGGAAATTTTGGAGTACACCGACAAAGAGGAGACTTCCGTGTGCAATCTTGCGTCAATCGCCCTCCCCAAATATGTCAATAAGGAAACGAAGACGTTCGATTACGACAAACTCCATGAAGTTACGAAGACTGTGACGAAGAATCTCAATCGGGTCATCGACCGCAACTTTTACCCCGTAGAAACTGCTCGACGCTCTAACATGAAGCATCGTCCTATCGGTCTCGGTGTTCAGGGTCTAGCGGATGTGTTTATTCTTTGCGGTCTTCCCTTCGACTGTGAGGAGTCTCGCCTCATGAATGCTCACATTTTTGAGACTATGTATCATGCGGCACTAGAGGCTTCATCCGAGTTGGCCGAGGTTGAGGGGTCGTACGAGAGTTTCAAGGGTTCTCCTGCTGCTGAGGGTGTGCTCCAACCAGATATGTGGGATGGTGAGACTAAATTTAGCGGTCGTTATGATTGGGACGCAATGCGTGAGCGGGTAAAGACGAAGGGTCTCCGAAACAGTCTTCTCATGGCCCCCATGCCCACAGCTTCCACTGCACAAATCCTAGGCAACAATGAGTGTTTCGAACCCTACACGACCAATATCTACCTCCGACGTACACTTGCTGGTGAATTTGTCGTAGTCAACAAGCATCTTGTTGACGATCTCAAGAAAGTGGGTCTCTGGTCGAAAGAGATGAAGGATCTCATGGTGAAGGCTGGTGGCTCTATTCAAAACATCGTGGACATCCCTGACGACATTAAACAGCTTTACAAGACTGTCTGGGAAATTAGCCAAAAGTGTATCATCGATATGGCGGCTGATCGTGGTCGATTTATTGATCAGTCTCAATCGATGAACTTGTTTATGGAGAGTCCGACACTTTCCAAACTCTCTTCAATGCATATGTACGCATGGAAGGCTGGTCTCAAAACAGGTATGTATTATCTTCGTTCAAAGGCGAAAGCTCGACCAATCCAATTTAGTCTAGAGCCAGATTGTGTGGCCTGTTCAGCTTAAAGTTTTGAACCGCATGAAGAATAGAAAGACATGGACAAAGCAATCGAAAACCTCCAAATCAACGAATACAATAACCGAAAGATTGTCATTTCTACGAAGCAGGGGACTCCCTTGCGTGTCCAACTTCCACGTATGTATATGCCATTTGGTGTTTCTGGATTTACACCCGAAGTTGGAGCCACCAAATACAACATTGATTTCGCCATCAAGGGATATGACGAAGAGGAGAGCTACATGAAGAAGTTTTACGATTCTCTACGGAAATTGGAGGACACGATCATCGATGCTGTGGTTGAACAGAGTGAAGTTATTTTTGGCTCTACAATGACCAAAGAGGAGCTACTCCCAATGTTTAATTCCAACGTGAAAGAGTCACCTGGTAGGGAACCGAAGTTTCGAATCAAGGTCGATACGAACGTGGAGGAACAAATCAAGGCCAATGTATTTGACGGTGACAAGAACCCCAAAAAGGATGAAGTAACCAATGGTCTCTATGCAAGAAATTCAGGGCATGCTATCGTAGAGCTCAATAGCGTGTATTTCTTGAACAGGAAGTTCGGTTGTACTTGGAAGCTTCACCAGCTTGTCGTCTATGAACCACAAAATCTCAAGGGATTTCAATTTATTATTTAGATTTATTAAGAAGTAAAATACTATAAATAGCCTGAGCCTCCTTAAGTAATTTACCTTGTATTCTGGTAAATTTCTTTGGGTCCAGACCTAATTTAATCTTTGCCACTTTGACAGACTCATCCCACTTTGCGAGGGTCATTCTTACTGTACGCTTACATTTTCTTGATGAGCTTCTTGTACGCCTTGGTACCCTCCTTGGGCTGGAGCTTGAACTCACCCTCCTTAGACTTGAATACCTTGACCATAGCCTTCTTACCCTCCCTCTTCATACGCTTCATGGCGGCATCATGGGCAGCCTTACTCTTGATGCGACCATCCTTGGGATCCTGCATGAGATCCTTCTTCACGAGACCACCAGCAGTCTTGTCCGCAGTACCGTGGAAAACTTCGGCGCGAGAACCAATCATCTTTACTTTATGCTTTGAAAATTTTCTTGATGTCCAAGATTGAAATTTTATCTGTTGTCCTGTTCACAGGGATTTGTTTTTCGATTCTCTCATCGTTGAGTACCTTTGAACACACGATCGACTTATGACCTTGGAGAGCCATCATCTCTTCTTCGACACTCACAAATCGTGGACACTCCTTGTAGATCAACTTCTTCACATAAACAGTTTTGGTCTGTCCCGTTCGGTGCGCCCTACCAATAGCTTGGAGTTCTGTCGCAGGATTCCATGAAGGCGCTGTGATATAGACCCGTGTCGCTTCTTGGAGATTGAGACCCTGTCCACCACTCTTGATTTGGATGATGAAAACAGCACCAGACTGTGCCTTCTTGAATCCCTCAATCTGTTTGACGCGCTCCTCCTTGGGTACTGAACCATCAATGCGAAATGTGGGACACTTCAACTGTGACTGAATATGATTCATCTCACCTCGAAATTGACAGAAGATGAGAGATTTCTCGTTCGGATGAGATGAAATCATATCAAATAGAGTTTCCATCTTCTTTGAACGACCAATCCATTTCTCTGCCTGTGTCTCATTCTGTTTGGCAACACCATCAAGATACATTTGTGGCCAAATCATGGCCTGTCGAGCACGAAGAAGACATTCCAAAATAATCATATTCTTGGCGTTGATGCTGATGGCATTCCTGAATGCATCACGAATAGTATCTTGTGCCTCCAGAAAGACAATCTCATAGAGTTGCTTCTCATCTGGGTACATATCCAGTTCGACATTCTCAAAATGACACGGAGGTAAGCGAAGACGTTCATTGATCTTGGCCAAATCTTCTTTGGTTCGTCGAAGGATGTAGATGTCCTTGATCTTGTTGGTCATACCCTGTACAACCACTTTTGAGAGACCTAAAAACGTACACAGAGACACAAAGTCTTCCATGGAGTTGAATACTGGGGTACCAGTCACAATCCACTTGATTTGGGTCTGGAGACGACACACACTCTTGAACAATTTAGACTTTTTGTTACGGATTTCGTGGGCTTCATCCAAAATGACTCGATCCCATTGTACCATGTGGAGAGGAGTTTTTACATCCACGCTCCCACCCTTCGTTGTCAATAAAGTATAAGGTGCGAGTGTCACGTCAGCATCTTCAATTCTCCTTTCTGGACCATCAAAGATGTTGATCGTCAAATGAGGTGCAAAGCGATTGATTTCTTCCACCCACTGGGTAATGATCGACTTTGGTACGATAATTAAGGTGCGGGGCTTTGGATTCCCAAGCATAGTTGCCACGAGCTGCACGGTCTTACCCAGACCCATTTCGTCACAAAGAAATCCACCTTTGGGCCCAGACGTTTGATTTTCCATTGTAAGCATCCAGAGAACACCTTCACGTTGGTAGGGTGCGAAAAGCCTACCACTCAGGGTGTTCTTAGCATGTGTGTATTGGTCTTCAATCGTCATCGTATGGGTCTTCGTCTGAAAGTACTTGAACTTCACAGATGACTGGTTCAGGTTCCTTTTTCTTTCGTGTCTTTTTCAACTTAGGTTTTGGAAGTTCATCTAGGTGTTCCCTGTAGTACAACACCTTTTCCCAAAATTCCTTCATGACGGGGAAATACGTTTTCCACCATTCACGATCACGTTTGACATTGACAACGTCAAACTCTTCTGGACGGGGCCAATTGGTTTCAGCTGGCTTGTATTGGATAAAGTCAGCCTCTTCCAAATCTAGGATTTCCATACACATTTGAAGTTGTGGCATGTAATGTTCGGGTACCTCACCTGGTATGATCGCTCTTTGTGGTGGACATTTAATCTCAACAAGCTTCCCAGATTCACTCACACCGTCGGGACTTCCACCGAGCCAATCATATTCTGGGTGGGGGCAGAGTCCAATCTCGTGAACAACTTCACCGTGACGCTGTTCGTAAATGATACGTGCTTCATCTTCGTACTTCTCACCATGTCTTGTAGCTGCGTTTCCTGTGAATTTTTCACCGAGACCACACTTTTTTAGTAAGAGACCTTCAGGTGTTTCATACTTATTTTTACCAATTGCTGTCGCTGCATCACTCGCTGTAAGCATATTTCCACGGAGTTTCAACCACGCTTCACTTTTTTGTGCATCATATTCCCGTTCAATCAAAACCTTGACATTCGGGTGCATGTTAGGTTAATTGAGGTTGTAATTTTTAAGCTCATCCATCACTTGAAAATATATCTGGGCAGCATTCTGCTCGGCTTGTTTCTTACTCTTCGCCACACCCCTAGAACAAAACAAGTTATTGATGTAGATGTCAATGTAGAAAAGACCTTCGTGATGTGCGGCGACACGATATTCGGGAAGTTGCCAGTTATTCACTTGACAATGTCGCATGAGGTGATCTTTGTAGTTGTCATCAACCATAATAGAATTTAGATCGACGAGTTTGGGATCCTGGTAAATTCGAAGGATAAACTCTTTTGCATGAATGAGACCTATATCCATATAGATCGCACCGATGAGGGCTTCGAATACATCTTCCAAAATCTTTGGGTTATTGTTCCACCCATTTCGCATACCCTTCTCATCCATAATTACGAGTTCATTGAGACCAAGAGCATTCGCAATACGAGCTAGTGTTTCACCACGAACGAGCTTTGTACGAGCTTTCGTGAGGAAACCTTCTTGACGACTTTCAAAACGATCAAATAAAAATTTAGTGATAACGAAGCCCAACACTGAATCACCAATAAATTCTAGAGTTTCGAAAGACTCTGTAAATTGTTCATACTCCTTGAGAGCAGATTTATGAGTAAAAGCCTTTTGGTACAAATCAAGGTTTTTGATCTTTGTACCAACAAGTTGTTCAGCCCTTTCTTTGGTAATGAAAGTGACCATCGTTGTTATGTTATGTATGTGTTATTTTTTTAAGCCTTCTCCTCCTTCTTGACGTAGTGAGGAGAGAGATACTTCTGGAGGTTAAGGTAAGTTACCTGGACGTCAGCGGGGGGAGCGAGAAGATCCTTAAGCTTGTCGTCGAGGATAATCTGACGACCGTTATCGGGGTGCTTGAGACCCTTATCGGTGATGTACTTGTTGATGGACTTCGTCACCTCAGAACGAGAGACGAGCTCACCTGGGGGAAGTCCAAGGAACTCACGCAACTTAGGCGTCACATCCTGCTTACGGTTGAACCCGTTGTTGGCGGCACGAGCCTTCGCCTTCTCACCGTCAGGATCATCCTGGGTACTCTTAATCTTGCGGATAAGCTTGGTGAGGTTCTTCACGTCAGTGCGGAGGGCGGCAAGCTCGGTCTGAATAGTTTCAAGAGACATTATATCTTTCTTACTTGCTTAATCTTTAAGTCTCTGAAGAAGTATATCGTCGCTACGGTAACAATTAGCCATAATAAAAACATAGAGACTCGCTTGTCCAATGTGAAATAGTCTGGTCGATCTACGTAACGGAACGGTTGTCTAGATCCATCATCAGGACATCCACCAGCACAGCAGTCTGATGGACATGACAAAATTTTGGGTCCCTTTCTCACAGCGCAGAACTGCTCCTTGCTCCCTTTGTATGCGTAACATCTACAGTTTTCGATCACGTTGCAGACCATATTATTATATCACGATATAATAATGGATGATAAGATTTATTCGAAAGTGGTCATAGATAAATTCATTGACGAAAATCTATTTTTCAAGGATGCCAAATTGAAAAAGTACTACGATCGAAACTTACAGAGAGATCTTGGTAAATTTCGTAGTCGAGTGCGTACTACACATTCCGATAAAGATTTCGAAAAGATCATGTATGTTTTTGTCACCGATTCCATACGTGATATCATACTTGACACTATCGGAGAACTCACACAGTTTCTGAGTACTTCGGGTGATCTCATCGTGAGTGGTGGAGAGGCGTTTAATTTGTATACCGATTTCAAAGATAGGATCATCACCAGTGATATTGACGCAAAATTTGTACCACGTATCCCAATGAATGAGAAATATTTTGGTAAATTACAGGCTATAAAACTCACTCTCTGGAACAAGCTCGGGGAACTCGCAAAGCGTTTGAATATGCGCGTCAAGAAGAGAATCATGATGATGCAAAAGAAACATCCCAAATTATTCAAATTTTTAGGAATTGGTTTCAAACAAAGTGGACCATATGTCACACGAAGGTACACGTTGATCAAGAAAAAGAAGACGTCAAATACCAACAAACCTGGTAAAGGTGATATCTTCATCGATGTTGAATTGTTCGCTCTCGATCTCAATATTCGCTTCTTATCGGCGAAAACTGGAAAAATCGACGACTTCAATATGGGTGGTATTCTCGACATCCCGTTCATGCGACCTCAAGAGTTTGGGTATGAAGTGGCACTCACTAAGCGTCGTGGGATGACATATCGTGACGTAATAACTGGAAAATTGGTTAACAATAAGCGAATTCTCGTCGCTAGTAAAGAGTTCCTCATCGAAGACATTTACTTGATGCATAAACTTCGTCTTCGACCAGAGAAGAAGGAAAAAGACCGACAGAGATTAGTCAGGTTGGCACAGTTGTTTGATAAACGTATCAAGGCTTCGAACTCCATGGATGAAGTTTTCAAGCGAATCACACCCAAAATTATTACAAAGTCCAGGGCATCGAGAAAGCCGACGAAGGTTTCGATCAACGCAGCGACGAAGGTTGATCCGTACAAATACAAAAACTTCACGACGGAACCTTCGAATGAACGTCTTTCTAAACAGATCGTACATGGTCTTAAACCTGTCGTCAAAAATACGAACGTTGAAGGGTACAAAAAATCATCAGGAAATCAACGTTTTAATACGAAAAATCTCAAGTGGAAAAACGTCAATAATAACGCATACGTGAAGAATGAATTTCAACTTCGCCCAGAAAACGCACTTCCACTCCCTAAGAATATGAACATTAGCAAAACACTATATGGTTATAAACCCAGGAGAAATCAATGGGTACCAAAGACACTACTCAATAAGGCTGCCGCTATACCATTTGTCGGGTTAAAGAAATGAGACCAAGAGTATACATAAAATGATCTACAACGCCCCAGCCAAAGGTGATGATGGTCTCTACTTTGTGAAAGCACTCAACGACGAGAAGCGTAAGTGTCTCGTTCAGCTCGATAAGGTGAAGATTTCTGATGTGTCAGGTGAAGTTGTCATGGATGTCACGAACAGTGATAAGATTGAGAAACTCGACGCCCAGAACTTGGAGGCTGCTCAAGAGAATTGCGAGACGTGGTTTGGTAAGAAGCTTTCCGAAGGTGTCATCAAGGGTGCCTACACCTCCAGCCTGAAGGATGGTCAGATGACCGCTGATCGTCTTGACATTAGCAAGGTCTTCAATGCGCAAAAGGAACTCATCGACTTCGACGGCGTTCAGCCCGGGAAGGTGTGTGATGTCATCCTAGAGTTTGCTGGTCTATGGTTCGCCAAGAAGGCTTTCGGATCCACATGGAATATTGTCCAGGTCAGGGTACATGATGATCCTATCATCGACACATACCCAGACGAATACGCTTTCGTCGACGAAGATGACCAATAAAAAAATTGTTATACATATATAAAAGATGATGAAGGGTCGTAACCAGAACATTCTAATGCTGGTCGCCGTCGCTGCTCTAATCTTCCTCCTTTTTTCCATGAACAACAAGTCTGGCTACGCCATTGTCGAGCGTGAGTATGCCCCCTTCGGTATGGCTCCCGCTGTTGGTCCCGCTCCAGGCCCTGCGGCTGCCCCAGCCGATGCGGTGTGCGGTGGTATGAACAAGGGTACTGGTCTTGCCTCGTCCCTCCTCCCTCGTGAGGTTGCGTCCGCTGAGGACTTCGGTCAGTTTGCCCCAGAGGACATCCTTGCGGGTCAGAACTTCCTCGAGCCCCGTAAACAGATCGGCTTCCCCGAGACTGTCGGTGGTGCCCTTCGCAACGCGAACCAGCAGATTCGCAAGGATCCCCCCAACCCCAAGGATCCCTTCGTGTGGAACAACTCCACCATCGTCCCCGATCTTATGCAGCGTGGTTTGTGCGCTTAAAGATTTGAAGGTAGAAGTATATAATTAAACATGACAACTGTTGCACCTGATCTCTCCGAGAATGTATCTAAGCTGGTAGAGCTCACAAAACAATTAGCAGAGGCGAAATCCGATATTAAGGTCCTCAATCAGGAGGAGAAGCGCCTTAAGGAGACGGTAAAGAAGCACATGGTCGATCAGGGCATCGACACTATTAACCTCAGGAAGGGTAAGATTAGTATCCGTAAAACCGTCAGGAAGGCTGGGATGAACAAGGATGCAATCAAGGACGGTCTCATGACGTTCTTCGGTGGTGACGAGACGAAGGTCGAGGGCGCCCTCAATGCCATTAAAGACGGACTTAAGACGAAAGAGTCCACCTCTCTCTCCCTAACTGGTATAAAGGATAAGCCCCCTAAGGAAGATAAGTAAGACATCATGGTCTGGAGCCAATATATTTACGAAGCGTCTACTGGCTTTGAGAATGAAGTCAGTGATGACGATGAATTTAACGACAACACTCCTCTGAATATCGAAGACTGGGAAGTCGAATACTCAGATGAACTCAGGTACATGTGGAATACGATCAGGACACTCTTGTATGATGCTGGGTTGGTACATACAGGAGAGTTTTGTGATTTTGTTGAATTTTGTTATACCGAACACGATCCATATAAGGAGCGATGTGAAGGTGAATATGCCGATGAATTGTTCTACATTTGGCGAAATCTCAGGCGAATCGTAGATGATAATAATCTTCACGAAGAAATGATGCGAGGTGCCACATTTTACCACTTCCTAGATTTTACAAAAAATTATATGCGTGTATATTAAATGCTCCCCGATATTACCTCCCAGAAGGTTGCCATCCCCGCTGCTTTATTTCTTGCGCTCAGCCCTGGTGTCCTCGTGACCACCGCTGGTAAGAACGTCAAGTTTGCGAATGGTAAGACTAACCAGATGGCTGTTTTTTTCCACGCGCTGGTCTTCTTCCTCGTGTACAGTCTCATCGCTCGTGCGATGGGTCTCGTGCTCACCAAGACCGATCTTCTAGTGACCACCGCGCTCTTCTTGGCTCTCAGCCCCGGTCTCCTTCTCACTCTCCCCCCTGGTTCGGGTGGTGTCTTCCGCTCTGGTCAGACCAGCCTCCCCGCTGCGTTGACTCATGCGATCGTATTTGCGGTAATCTTTGCGGTATTACGTCGTCAATTTCCTCAATTCTATTAAGTAAGAAGATGAAGTATCTCGTCCTCGGTCCAGCTTCCATGGGAATATACTCTCTCATTGGATCTCTGAAGGCGAGAGAATCTTCACTCGCAGATGTGAAAGAAATTTCAGGTTCTTCAGCGGGTGCAATTTTAGCTTTATTTTTAGCAGTTGGGATGTCCGTGGATGAAATATTAGAAACATCTTTATCATTAAATATCCCCAACTTTGTTAAAATACGTTTAGGGTCATTTTTTAACAAATTTGGTTTTGTTGATATGGGACCTATTCGTAAAAAGTTGGTTGAAATTTGTGGAGGAGATCCCACATTCGAAGAGATTGAAATGAAAATATACATTTCAGCATTTTGCATGAACACGTCTGAAACTGTTTACTTTTCTAAAGATACACACCCAGATATGAAGGTAATAGACGCAGTGTGTATGAGTATGGCTGTACCTTTCATATTTGCGTGTGGCAAATATAAAGGCGAGACGTACGTCGATGGTGGGATGAAAGAAGAATACCCATTGACGCCTTTTTTTGATAAAAAACCACACGAAATTACATGTATAAAAATTAAAATGAATCGTATGTACCAAGAAGATATACAAACTCCTAAAGAATTTGTACAGACACTGGTTCGCTCGGCACTATCTAATCGTGTGCAGTACGACACACCCATAGAAATCGTAGAAATTAATGTGGGTGACACAGATGTGTTTGATTTCAATATGAATTATGAAGAAAAACTACGATTGTATAGTATCGGATATTTGACATAACACTTTTTTTATCAGTTTACAATATATGATAGAGGTTTGTGATCCAGACGCAGATCTAGATGTCCTAAAAAAACTCATCAAGATGAATACAGGACACACCATTAAACTGACAAAAGAACAAACATGTCAGGTCTACGATGATATTAAGGCGGGGAAGTTACCTCTCCCACCTTTGATCATGAGCTCCAACAAGACCTACCTTGTCGACAAAAAATCGCCACTCAAACCCAATGATTATGATATCTTATTTGATTCATCGTCTAAGCGGAACGAGATCAAGATTGTCGCACGTAAAGTTGGACTAAAGCAGTTAGATCAGATGACAAAAAGTCAAATGATCGACTCCATTGGTAAGCGTCTGAAGTACATGAAAATTCACGAACCCGTGAAGATTGGAACGAGGCGTGTCACTCCAGTCAGGAAAGAAGTATTTAACAACACAGCAGTGATGAACAATGTTCAAACGAACAATGTCCAAATGAACAACACAGCAGTGAAGAACAATGTCCAAATGAACAACACAGCAGTGAAGAACAATGTCCAAATGAACAATGTCCAAATGAACAACACAGCAGTGATGAACAACACCAACCGTAAGAACAACGTTCAAATGAACAATGTTCAAAGGAACAACGTTCAAAGGAACAACGTTCAAAGGAACAACGTTCAAAGGAACACGACCGTGAAAACACCAACGACTCGTGTGAATTTCCCAAAGGGTGGTTTATTCATGAAAGGACAAAGGCCAAAATTTCTTAACGGCCGGGTGAGCGCCGTTAAAAAACCTATACAATCGATATTCAAACCAAAACCTAAGCAAACATTCATCAAGTCTGATACATTCACGGGTGCTAAAAAGGGATATGTATTTAAAACGGGAAACCAAGGAACTGGATACTACTTGAATGAAGGCCCAGTGGTTATTCAAGGACCTAGTTTAATTAACAAAGAAAAGTACATTTCCGAACAGAAAAGAAAATTCATGGACATGATTGCGAATGTAAAACTTTCTGATGCAGACAAAAAAAGTCTCCAAGATCTCATAGACAATAAGACAAATCTAAACGTTTTAAAAAATCGTGCTAATAAATTGGTTCAACAGAGAATTAGAGAGAAAAATGAAACTATAAAACAAAATCTTCTCACTTATCTCACTCCTTTAAAAATAAATCAAACAAATAAGAATGCCTTTATCACTCGTTTTAATAGAGGTGAAAGTATAAATGTTATCAAGCGTGCAGCTAAACAACGGGAAGAAGATGTAGCTCGTGGCCAAACTGAAAATGTGAGGACTCGTCTCGTTCGAAACCTCAACGCACTTGGTTTGAATGCACAAGATAAGAATACTATCATGGGTAAGTTTGATAACGGAAATCGAAACATTGGTAAACTCGTTGAACAAGCTGAAAATCTCAAAAAACGTAGAAATGCTGATAAATTGGAAACCGAAAAACAAAGACTTAATGCTCTTGCTAAACAACTCGATGTCAACATAAATGTATCGGGACTCAGTACATTAAATGGTGTTGCGGGTCTTGAAGAGAGAATCAGAGCGGCTGGAGCTGAGAAAGTTAAGGGTACTTTCGCAGAGAAAGTTCAAGCTCTTTCGAAGATCGCATCTGATCTGAATTTGAACACAAACTTACAGTCCAACATATTCAAAATAAAAAATGACAATGAACTTGACGCCATGAAAGTTCGCATCATCAACGCTGGTAAAACTAAATTATCCAACCGAGCCAAGTCTTTGAAGATTAACGTTTCCAAGAACATCACCAATGTCAACAATGTTAACAAGTTGTTTCCACTTCAGCAAAAAATAAATGATCTGGGCGCTGCCAAGAAAAATGAAGAAAAACGAAAACAAGCTAAACAATTAGCCGAGCGAAGAAATGAACTCAAACAATACATCAATACAATTTCAATTTTGTCCCAAAACAAAAAGAATGCATTCGTGCGCCAAATCAATCTCAATAACACCAATCTAACGGAACTTCGTAAAGAGATTAATACCGAAGTTCAGAAAATCAAGGACGAAAAGCGTTCAAAAAATCTAGATGAACTCGAACAATATCTCCAACCACTCAATATTAATAAAGCGAAGTTCATTCAACGCTTCAAGAATTCTAACATCTCACTCACTAACATAAAAGCTGCCATCAATAAAGAGGTAGCTGCGAAGGGTGATCTCAATAGTAAAAAACGAACACTTTCTAATAAGATTGACGAGGCTAAAAGTTTTGACGTCGTGTTTAATTTCAACACAAATACAACCCCATTGAACACCGTCGAGAAGATCGACGATGTGAATCGTAAAGTTGACGATGCTATAGAGCGTGTGATTAATAAGGGAAGAAATGCACTCTCGAATAAAATCATCAACGCCAATGTGAAGAATGATTTTATGAATAAGGTGACTGCCGTCAAAACACTCAAAAATCTCAAGAATGTTCAGAGACAGATTGAAAATGCCATCGTATCTAAGAAGAGTGCCAAAAAGGAAGAAATTACAAAATACATGAGGAATTTGGGTCTTAATAACAGTGATATTCAAATCGTCGTGTCTCGAAATCTCAGTCTAAATGATAGCCGTCAGATGGCAAATGGTATTTTGGACAAAAAGAAGAGACTCGAACTCACCAAACTTCTCGACGAAAAGAAAGTTCCAGTCGCTGATCGGAAACAATTTTACAATAAAATCACGAAAAATTCCAACATCAGTACCATCGAGAAAAATGTTGAAGAATATTTGAGAAAAAAGTCGAGAGAAACAATTTCGAATATCACGCAAGTTTTGAACAAATACAACTTAAAAAATGAGGATCGTCAAGCTATTTTGAA
>Ga0209951_1000056_pt1 | contig 27708 bp, 35 predicted proteins | sample SalPon2_A_H2O_MG_2_FD_185725 | JGI IMG/M metagenome (GOLD analysis project Ga0209951, IMG submission 185725) | Salt pond water microbial communities from South San Francisco under conditions of wetland restoration - Salt Pond MetaG SF2_A_H2O_MG... ...
AGAACTTTATCTATTTGCTCACGTGCTCCATTTCTATCTCGACCTTGGCGATATCCTGAAAATGCGAGATAAAACGAGAAAATGGCAACAACAAACAGAAATGGGTTGAATTCTCCAAGCAAACTTAATGGAATTGCTGTCACGAAAATAGTTGTCATCCCATACACATAAAACATCCCTAATTTTTTGTGTATTTGGTTCCCTTTTTTAATGAATAAAAGAAGATAAGCTACTCCCAAAGAGATAAAACCAGCAAGTATATGAAGATACAGTAATGGCTTTTCAATTTCTAAATAATGAGTTCCAATTTCTAGCATTAAATCATTTTAATAGGAAGAATTCACAAAACGTAGATTGCAGCTGAAATAAGCCAAATAGCTGTTGTAGCACCCCAAATTTTTCCAATCTTTTTGCCAGCTATTTGATAAATAATCGTATTCATTCCAGTATGTATGAGTGGGAAAGCTACTAAAGGGGTGGTTAGTACTTCAACTAATTTGTTCATTATGTGCAAGGTTAGCTATTTGATTTGTGTTTCTCTAAAGATAAGAATATATGTTAGACGAGCTGAAAAGACTTAATAATATTTTCTAAACCTTCTTTTGCATCTGCAAATAACATTTTGGCATTATCTTCAATAAAGAGTGGGTTTGCAATACCTGCATAACCAGGCGACATTGATCTTTTTATAACAATAACTTGGTTTGCAAGGTCAACATCGAGTATTGGCATGCCATAAATTGGTGAGTCTTCATCAGTTCTAGCTAATGGATTTACAACATCATTTGCTCCTAGAACTATTACAACATCCGTTGAGGAAAACTCAGAATTTATATCTTCTAAGGTATACATATCTTCATAATCAATATCTACCTCTGCTAACAGAACATTCATATGTCCTGGCATTCTTCCAGCAACTGGATGAATAGCAAACTTCACTTCGATATTTTTATCTTTTAAGGTATTTGTTAACTCTTTAACAGCTGCCTGTGCTTGAGCTACTGCCATTCCGTATCCTGGAACAATGACTACAGATTCTGCATAACTTAACTGAATTGCAACATCTTCTGGGGAAGTGCTTACTGGATCCTTTTCATACTCATTGTTAATAGTTGTACCCCCAAAACCACCCTTGAGAACATCTAAAAGTGTACGATTCATTGCAGCACACATGAGGAGTGTAAGAATTATTCCAGATGCACCTACTAGAGCACCAGCAACGATCAAAATAATACTATTTACAATAAACCCTGCCGACAAAGCAGCAATTCCAGACAGAGAATTTAAGAATGCTATAACAACTGGCATATCTGCTCCACCAATTACTGCGACTCTTATGACACCAGCAATTAATGAAGCCAAGATAATAAACTCAATTAAAAACTCGTCCATTTCTAAAACTGCTGGGATTATTATAATCGTAGGCAAAAACACGGAAAATATTTCTGCTAATTTTTTATTAAAGTTATTCAATTTGCCACGTAGTTTCATTACTGCAACAAGGCTTCCTGAGAAAGTAAATATTCCAATAACCATTGAGAAGATTGCTACAAAAACATCAGAGAGTGGTAAAGAGTTACCAGAAAGCTCAACATAGGCAATTGCACCGGAAGCTCCCCCACCAAAGCCATTAAACAAACCAACTAGTTCTGGCATCTGAGTCATCTGAACTCGTTTTGAAATTAAAACTCCAAGTAATCCGGAAACAAAAATTGTGATGTAAAAAGCTAAATCATATTTTGAAAAATCAAAATTAAAAGCACTAAAGACAGCTAGTGCCATGGCTAACATCGCAAAGGTATTTGCCGTATGTGCTGTTGACGGTCTTCCAAAGAGCTTCAAAGCAAAGATGAAGAGTACAGACGAGACAAGTAATATTATTTCAATCATTTTTCTTGAACATTTCTAATATTCGACCAGTTACTGAAAACCCTCCAACAATATTGAGAGTTGCAAAGGCTATTGCAATTAAAAGGATAATTTTAGATAATTGAGAATCTCCCACTTCTGGATATATAAGAATTGCAGCAATTAATGTAATCCCAGAAATAGCGTTTGAACCAGACATTAAAGGAGTGTGCAACGTTTGTGGAATTTTTGAGATAAGTTCATATCCTATGAAGCTTGCTAAAAAAGTTATCAACAATGTAAGTAAGAAAGTTGCTTCCATTATGAACTCATCTCAACAAAAATTTCATCTTCAGGATTATCTTCAAGAAGCTGTACAAGGTTTCTAATGTTTTCTGAATATAGTTTTGTTGCAGCATGTTTAACGTTTTTTAGAATATCCATCTCTCCAACGATTTTAACTCCGTCTTTTTGAACAACTTTTCCAACTTTTGTAAGCTCACAGTTTCCCCCTGTTACTGCTGCTAAATCCACAATAACTGAGTTTTTTTTCATTTTTGAAACTGTCTTTTTATCAATTAGTAATGGAGCTTTCTTACCTGGTATCTGTGCAAAAGTAAGTACAATATCGCTCTCTATAACCTGGTTAGCTAAAGCCTTTTTTAAATCTGCTTGTTCCTTTTTGGTTAACTCTTTTGCATACACACCATCTTGGGACATGGAGTTCGCTTCCACGAATTTTGCACCAAGGCTCTCCACTTGGTCTTTTACATCTGCACGAACATCATAACCCCATACACGTGCACCTAGTCTTTTAGCCGTAGCAATTGCCTGTAAGCCCGCAACTCCTATTCCGAGAATTAAAACTTTTGCTGGTGAAATATTTCCTGCTGCCGTGGTCATCATAGGTAATACATTTGAAGTCTCTAAGGAAGCTCTTAAGACTGAGGCATATCCCAATAGGTTTGCTTGAGATGACAGAGCATCCATATTCTGTGCTCTTGAGATTCTAGGAAGTCTGAAAAAATCATATAAAGCAATATCCTGTCTTATTTTTTTGATATCTTTTTTAGTTTTATCATCAAAGAGTCCAATAATTTTTGTATTTGGCTTTAAGGATTTAATTATGCTTAGATCTACTGAGTCAACAAAACAAACAACATCCATTTGCTTTAATGCTGTTTTATTTAATGGTTTAAGTTTTTTGTAGTCTTTTGACTCTAAGTCAATATTTTTGAATATATCTTTTTCTACAAATAACTGAGTTTTATTATATTTTGTCAATGAATCTGGGTGCAAAGGAGCTCTAAACCCATTTTTGTCTGATAAGAATCCAACCTTCATTATTTTATTTTATTGGTTTTAAGAGTTATCTATAAATAAACTTAAGACTTGAAGGTAAACATATTAGTATATAAAAATGGCAATTGTATCTCCATGTATCAATGTATGTGTAACTGATCCGAACAGTGATTTGTGTTATGGGTGTGCTCGAACAACAGATGAAATAAAAAAATGGTCTTCTTATTCAGATAAAGAACAAGCGGATGTTATTCAAGCTGGAAGATCTCGAATGGATGGATGGCAGTTAAAAGCTTTCGATAAAGCCTATCAACAAAAAGTTGAAACTGGAAAAAGCCCTATAAAAGAACAGAAACTTCTGAACGAAAAATAATAAAGTACCCTTATTTTATTTTCTTGAGAATGTTTAAGGCTTAAGGATTAACTTTTGACATCAATCATCCCCAGCCCAATTTGGGTTACCTTTATATTCATCTAAAAATTTTTCTTCATACAAATCATCCATGGAGAGATAGATTTTTTTAGCGATTGTTCCTATGGCTATAATGCCTTTTTTAAGCAGCCATCTATATGGTGCAGAGAATATGCTGTTTTCCCATTTTAAAAATCTTTTCCATATACTCATACTGACATTTTACAATTTATACAGGTAATGTAATTTTTCATTTACTCCAGAAACAGAAAAAGAGAGAATGAAAGGTCCTCTCTTCTACTGTTTGAAGCTTATAGTGTTGCAACACTAATTCTTAAAAAGACAGCTTCTAAATAGATATTACAGCTACGTATTTTAAAAGGGTAAGGTATTTTTTATTTAATTTTACTTGTACGTCGAAAGCAGATAATTCTTAACTGTTAACGACTTCATACTCCCAGTCAAGTATGCCACCAATATCAAATACATGGGTGTAACCAAGATCAACAAGTTTTTTAGCAGCTTGTGCACTTCTATTCCCACTTCTGCAGTACACAAAGATTTTTGCATCTTTATCTGGTATCGCTGCTTCAAAATCAGTTTCGATAGTACCAAGAGGAATTAATTGTGCTCCTGCAATATATCCAGTACTAAACTCACTTGGTTCACGTACATCAATAAGCTGAATAGAAGTATCTGTTTGTAGTTGTTCGTACGCACTTGCTTGATCTAACTTCTCATAACCACCTGTAAAAAAATTAGAGTAGAGATAATACGCAACAAGCCCGACAAGTAGAATGTTTAAAATTGTATTGAATTTCATGCTATTCCTTTTCTTTAACAAATATTTAACATTAAATATTCCTTGTAAATTATAAAGTGCAGTAAGTTATATACACAATGAAAGAACGAATACAACAGTTCTTAGCATGGGAAGACAGAGTGTTTAAAGCACCTTACAATTACCTAAAAGAAAAAGGATTGATTGATAAAGTAAAAGCAATTAAACAACGCTTTGTTGAAATCTATGAAAAAGATGAAGATATTCCTTACGGGGGTAATCAAATCTTTTTTGGTGACGACTAAACGTTACTTTTCAATACAGTATGGACAGTACTCGTTTATCTTGAAATCCTCTAATGCTTTTTCCTCTGCAGAGAGAGGCTCTCTACATATAAAACAGTAAATATACTCTATCTCTTTCAAGTTGGTATCTAATGCAAACCTCTCATCAAAAACAAAACAGTCACCATTCCAGTACTTTCCACCAGTTTCTTTAAAGTAATCAAGCACACCACCTTCGAGCTGTTTCACATTTGAAAATCCAGCTTTTAACATAACTGCTGAGGCTTTTTCGCAACGAATGCCACCAGTACAGTACATAACTATTTGTTTGTCTTTATATTCCTCTGGTAGTTCTTCAATAGCTTGTGGAAAATCTCTAAACGTATCGAGTTGGAGATCAACAGCATTTTCGAACAGACCAACTCTTGTTTCGTATTCATTTCTTGTATCTAGAACAATGACATCGTCATTATTTTCGTACATTGCATACAACTCTTGTGGTGAAATGTACTCGCCTGTTAACTCTCTTGGATTTATGTCCTCTCTTCCTAAAGAAATGATCTCTTTTTTTAATCGAACTTTCATTCTGCGAAATGGTTTTGTTGCACTGTAGGTTCTCTTTAGTGGGATATTAAGAAATCGTTCATCTTCTTCCATAAACTCAAGATATGACTCTATTGCTTCTTCAGTACCTGCAATTGAAAAGTTTATACCATTTGGACTTAAATAAATAGAGCCTCTTAAATCTAGTTCATCACACTTGTTTTGAAATGAAGGTATAAGACTATCAAGACCATCAAGTGGTTCAAACTTATAACCTGCGATATTTAGAAACATAACTATATAATCGTAGTTTATTTTAAAAAGAAATTTTTAAAATATTTTTTCTAAATTTATACTTTTACACCAATATGTTTATTTAAAAATGCCCCAAACATCTTAAACGATTCAATAGATTCAGGTAAGTTGCTTTCTATTTGAAAGACATGCCACAATTCATCCCACTCTTTATATTCATGAACGACACCATCTCTTTCAAAAGCAGTGCGTAAACTTCTTGAGTCTGAAAGAAGTAGTTCATCTCCACCCACTTGAACCATAACTGGTGGACAGTCTGTATAATCTCCTTTTATAGGACATATATAAGGATTTTCTGAATCAAGGTCCTCTTCTTTTACAAAGTAGCCACCAAATCCATCAAGTCCATAATCTCCCCACATCTTCTTAAAGATCGCACCAATTAATAGATCCTTCTCTGCCATTTCTTTTGTATAAGATTCACCTGTAGCCGCAGGGTCAGCCCATGGTGAGATACACATAATTGCACCGGGAGTTGGTTTTCCTAACTCTTTAAGTTTAAGAAATGTCACAAGCGACATGTTTCCACCTGCTGAATCGCCACCAAATGCAATTTGTTCAGGTGAGTATCCCAGGTCATTTATTAATGCCTCATAAGATGCAACACCATCTTCTACCTGAGCTGGGTAATAATGTTCAGGTGCTAATCGGTAATCTGGTATATAAATTGTAAAACCAGTTTCTCGAGCTAGATGAGTCAACATAGGGTAGTAACCTTTTGGACTACCTACTTGGTACGCTCCACCATGAAAGTAAAGAAGAATTTTCTCTGGATCTGAGTTTGGAGCAGTAATCTTCCATGTCTCCATACCAGCCAAGCTCAGCTTCTCTTTTTTATGGCCTTTAGATTTAGGATTTAGTGCTACTACGTAATCAAAATTGAAACGTTGAGCTTTTACTTTCCACATTTTAGGTTTCCAAGGTTCAACGACTAATGCCGCAATTAAACCACCTAATCTTTTATATTTTTTCTTAGCCTTCACAGCTTGTTTACTTAACATATTCCCCCCCCTTATATAAAAAATATATTAAGTTTTTATGGTCGTTTCAATTGATTTTAAAAATTAAGCCAAAACATCATGATTTCTCCTAACAAAAACTGCTAGGATGCTCCAGTTAACAATTGCAAGAATACCCGTAATAAAACAAAACATCTCAGTACTATATGTTGATTCACCACCAACAAAAATCTGCAGTGAAAAGTCATAAATTGTTGAATAGAGAACAGTACCAGCAAATGCAAAGATAACATGAAGTGTTTCAATCATGGAGTGAAAATTCATAACCACTAGATAATATCGAGTCTTTAGTTTTAGTATTGGGGTATGAATAAATTGTTAGTACATATAATCAGATGCACGATATAAATACAGTTAATTAAAATATTCAGTTGAAGGGACTTATGAACAATATACTTTCGTTTAAAAACATTGAAAATAGCAATAATTACTACTTAATTGAATTTAACGATAGCTTAGTTGTTGTAGATCCTCCTAGAGATGCTTGGAAAGTTATTCAATATGCTGAATCTGTTGGAAAGAATATAACTCATGTACTAGAGACTCACATTCACAACGACTATCTAACAGGAGCTTTCGAGATTAAAAAGAGATACCAATCTACCCATGTAGTGCCAAACGAAAAAGTTGCATTTGATCATGTAGTAGCAAATGAGACTTTTACAGTCGAATCAGATCAATTTAAAATTTCAGCTTTTCACACTCCCGGTCATACTTACACACACGTCTGTTATAAGCTATTTGAAAAAGAGACTCTCATTGCAGTGTTTTCAGGTGGTTCTGTTACGTCTGCTGGTGTTGGAAGAACAGATTTAATCTCTGAAAACGACACCCCCGTGTTAACAAAGCATCAGTTTGAGTCTAAAAATTTATTTTTAAAGTTTGATGACAATGTCAAAATATTTCCAACTCATGGACAAGGAAGTTTTTGTAGCGTAAGTAGCAAACCACTTCCAGACTATCCAACAATGCAGTCCCTAAAAATCGACAATACCTTATTAACTGTTGAGTCAATGAAAGAATTTGAAAGGAAGTTACTTGATTCACTTGGAGCATACCCAACGTATTTTGGAACGACAAATGCTTTTAATAAAGGAGAGTCTAGATTAATTAAAGACATTAAGCCCCCTTTTGTCACAACAGACCTCGAACTTCTTAAAGATCTAACAATTATTGACACTTCTGTAGATAAAGATTTTAGAGTTGAAAACGCTTTAAAAATCCCTCTCAGCAAGACATTCTCTTCTTATGTTGGGTGGGTAGTAAGTAGTGAAACAAGAATTGCTCTTGTCTTTGAAGATAGTTTCTTTCAACAATATAATTCTGAAAACCTCACTTCTATTGATAATTTAGAAAGACTAGAACATGATGAAATAAGTAAGGTACTGGTCGCTTTGTATAGGATAGGTTTTGAACAAATTGTATATCTTGTTCCACTTTCTCAACTTAAAAAAACCAAAGTTTCAACAATTACTAAAGATACCTATAACAATCAAGAATTCTATGACATAAGAGAGCTAAATGAAAAATCTAGTAGTGAAGAATTCACATTTGATATATTGTCTCGCTATTTTTATCAACATAAATCTTTACCAAATGAATTTATCAAATCAAATATTTCTAATTTATCTTGCGGAAGTGGTTATAGAGCTGGTTTAATTAGCAGCATGCTTGCACCAGAAATAGAAACAAAAATTTTAAAAGATACTTCCATCGACTTCTCTAAAAAAGAAGGTTAATTTTTACACATTGTTAGCATTATTGCATGTAAAAGGTAGCTGTTGTTGGTACAGGCATCATTTGTTTATCAACCACACTTTAAATAAATCACAATGGATATAATTTAGAGTTCTTTTCTAAAGGGAACCCCAAAGAGACAAACCCTTAATTAAAAGTATTAATGAACAACATCCTTACTTTTAAAAATATTGAAAATAGCAATAACTACTATTTAATTTTTAATCTTGCGAGTATTCAAATAATAAATCAGAAAAGCTATTGTACTCATACCAGTAAGAAGGTTACCAATTGTAAAAATCCCTTCATCTGTACCATAATCTGCCCAAACTCCAGTTGTAAAAGCTAAAAACCAAGTGATTACAGCAATAAGTGGCCAATTCCATTTTTTCATACAAAGTAATATTACGAGTCTTTGCTAACTAAGGGTATCGTTCCTAAATCTTTGTCCATAATATCGTCAACTGAACCAGCATAATCTTGATATGAGCTCAGTAAATCTTCTTGTACTCCTGAGTCAGGATGAATTGTGTCAAAAATATTTGGATGATTAACAACATTAGGAGCACCTCCACCTCGATACTGTTCTGCTGAAGGATTAATTTCTCTTATCCTAGAAGAGTTTGGTCCGTAGCCATCTTGGGACATCAATATTACTCCATAATGCCAATCCTTTGGATTTCCACCACCAAGCTGAGTTTCAATATCAAGCTTTACGACAACAACTCCTTTGTCTGGCACAACAACAATATCAAATTGATTAGTGACTAATTCTGACTCTCCACTTGGAAGTGACTTCCAAATCTGTGGTTCCCATCCCTCTATAACAATATGATATTCCCAACCGGATCCATCTGGCATTTTGGCAAACCTATAATTACCAAGTTGAGTTACTCCTGTATCTGCACCAAAATCTTTATCTATGTACACGTCGATAGTTTGTACTGATAAACTTCTTGGTGAATTCCATGGATTTTTTATAGCACTTAATATATCGAAATTCATTATAAGGTTTCCATCAGCAACTCCAGCAGAGAATCCTTCAAAATCGTAACTTCCAGGTATAAATACACCATCAGTTGGATACGTATAGCTGCCTTCCCCATGATCATCTTTAATTGGATCTTCAACTTCTAAAAAAAGTTCAACATTTGAAACTTCGGGAACAAACAAGGCTAGAGGTTTGGAGGGTTCAATATAACTATCAAACATATCTGAGTAAACTCGAAATTTAATTTTATCTCCAAAGCTAAGCGAACCAAGCTCACTTATTGGAATCTTAAGGTATAATTCATTGCCAAAAGAGGAGACCTCTGTAGTTTCTTTAGTTAAGCACGATGTAGAAAATGTTTTTTCTTTAACGCTTCCATCATTAGGTAAGTCTCTTTTAGTGCAAGTAAAGTAGGGGCCATCACTGAGATTCTCGCCCTTATGAAATATTGCTTGAGTGGCTTCAATTCCTAAAAATGCCTGATTGGAGAGTTCTCCATCTTTGAATGGTACAGAAGATCTTCTTATCTTTGTTCTAGATGGACTTTCTATATAGATATCTAAATCAGTATATTTCCACGGTTCCGACTCCTGCATTGCAGATGAGGATTTTTGAATAGAGATATATAAATGTTCATTCGAGAATCTATATTTCATTTTTGAGATAATATCTGAGGTTTCTATCTCTCCAGCGTCACTCCAAATATTCTTATTTGTTACTCCATTAACAAGTAAGGCTTGATTTGTATCAAGTATTGAATCTGAAGGTTTATCAAATAATTTAGCAGTAGGCGAAATAATTGGAATATCTAAATACGCAGGAGGTTTTTCACCAAGAGCAGTGTATACGTTTTTTAATAGATTTCTAAATGCTGAACCAAAGTAATCATCATTACTACTCGATTGATCGCTGCCATACCACCAGAACCAATCAGAACCTTCTGCCAACAACATGTAATCAAAAGCCTCTTCTAACTGTTCGTTACTGTATTCTCCTGATGTATTTGACCTATCAAAAAAAGCTCTTGTTTTTTGGAGATAGTCCCATGCATAAGTTTCTTCAGTCTCACCAATCCATGTAGCAAAATTGGGTTGAAACCAAGATGCAGGAAATACAGTATCTAATTTATTAATTTGAGAACCATATTTTTCAATATATTCCGTTGGAGTTGTTGTTGTTAGCCAATCTGTTGTTGAAAGAGTCTCATACATTAGACTCAGAAAATCTATTCCATCATTTTGATAGTGCTCCCATGCATTTTCACCATCTAGAACTATTGAGACTACCAGTGGTTTATCCATTGTCACGCTAACTTCTCTTGCGGCTTGCAAGGTTTTCATCATGTCAGCAACTGCTAGCTCAGACGACATTCCGCTATAAGTGAATCCAACTTTATCAGAGATAGATAGGTCTCTAAAAAAGATGGCAACATCATCCTGCCTGTTGAGTTGACCATACCAAGGGGTGTACAATACTTCTGGATTAGTAACAATCCCTTTTGTGGTTCTTTTAAAAGTGGGGATATCGAGAGATTTTGACAATACATGTTCCCCTGTAGCTATCCATTTAATTCCCTCTTTTGCAAACATGCCTAAAACTTCTTGAGAAACAGCACCTTCAGCTGGCCACATTCCTGTAGGTCTTTGACCTAAAAGATCCTCAGCTAAATCCAATCCTTTTTCAACCTGGATAGCGGCATCTGTTGGTTTATTAAATCTATTTGTTGGTAATTCTGCTCCAATATCTCCTACCGCTGCCAAGTTTGTATCAAATATTAGGGGAAGAATAGGGTGAGCATAAGGAGTAGTGGTTATTTCTATCTGACCAGTTTTCCATAACTCAGCGTGCGTTGGAATTACCATGTCAATCAACTCTGAATGTTTGTTTAATAGAATAATCTTATCTTCTTCTGTGAAATCTCTTCCCCTTCTAACTAAATCTTGTAACGGTTCTTGTGAAAGATATTTGGGATCCGTCCAAGCAAGATTAAACAAAATTTGCAAATCTCTAAAATCTTGATTTGTCCACGTAGACCAGTTCTGGTTTGAATTTCGAAGTTCTACATATCTAGGAAATCGAGCAATAACTTTTGGATTTGTATCAAAAAATCTTGAAACTATAAAAGTTTTATCATCATCCGTTAGATCTTCTGAATTTATTTCTGTGTAATACCAATATAAATCCTTTGCACCGTTTGAAAAATCTTCAAGTTGTCTAAGTAGTACTGGCGTAAGATTAAAAGTTGCTTTCATCTCTGGATAGTCAGCAACTAACTCAACCATATCAAGGTAATCTTTCGTTGCGTGAACTCTTACCCACGGCCTTGTATAATAACCATCATCATTTTTTGTATAAAATGGCTGATGCTGATGCCACATTAACATTACATATAGATCTGGTTCTTCATCTAAAACTTTTTCAGCAGTTGGAGTAGTAGTAGTATCATTTACTTCTTCCACAGAAGCTGGTTCATTGCAGTAAACAAAAAATATTATAAATAATGTAATGAGCGAAAGGGGTGTTTTCATTCTCACATTAAGAATTAGAAATATATATTTGTAATAAGGTTTCATTTAGCTTTGCAGAACTCTCACCACCAGATTCATCTGTTTCCCACACTCTTAAAAAATATTTACCATCTTCAAAAACTGTCGTATCTATTTCAAATTCAAATAAATCCATTTCATAGGCTCCTCCGTTTGTAAAATATCTTTCAACAGTATTACCAAATTTATCGATTAGTTCCCAATAAATTGTTCCCTCAAATGAAGAAGAGCAACCTTTTACTGTATATATTTTTGAAATAATCTCACCAGGAAAGGGGCTTTCTATTGCTACCAAATAAATTGACTTATCTTTATATTTGTCTAATAAACTTGAGCATCCATTTTCATAATCTAAATTAGGAGCAACGATAGTAGTAGTATTAGGGAAAGTAGTTGTAGTTGCTTCCTTTAGTGCTTCTTCAACTCTTGCATCAATTAATTCCTGTACATCTTTGCTCTGTTCGTATGAAATAATGTTTGTTGTAAAATAAACAATTGCTACAAATAAAGCAACTATTATAAGGGAAGATTCTCTAAATTTTGTCTTCCTAAAGTAGTTCATAATTTTATGTTAAAGGTTCAAGCTTAGCTGTAAAGTGTCTAAGTAGCTTTGGTTGTTGTGTAATCTTATATCCTTTTAACTTATCTTTTTTTTCAGCTAGCTTTTCTAAAACCTCTGCAACATAATCGAAATGGCTCTGAGTGTAAGTTCGTCGAGGCGCAGCAAGTCGTACTAACTCATGAGTTGCTGGAGTATCAGGATCTCCATTTTCACCTGCAACTCCAAATGCCAAAGTACCCAGCTCAACACCTCTAACTCCACCAATAAGATATATCTCACAGGCAACAGCATGACCAGGATATTGGTGAGGTGGAATGTTTGGAAGGAATGTTTTGGCATCAATATATAGTGCATGACCACCAGCTGGTTGTACGACTGGAATACCATACTCAATAGCTTTTTCAGCTAGATAAGAAATAGATCTTGCTCTGTATTTGAGATAATGTCTGTCAGTTATTTCTTTCAAACCTTGGGCTAGAGCATCCAAATCTCTGCCTGCAAGACCTCCATAGGTTGGAAATCCTTCAGTTAAAATCAATACATTTCTTGCTGCTTCCGCAAGAGCATCGTCATTAAGTGCAAGAAGCCCACCAATATTACCAAAACCATCTTTTTTGAGACTTATTGTGCATCCATCTGCCAATCGAAATGCTTCTTTAGCTATATCTCTAATTTCAACATCTTTATATGAATCTTCCCTTTGACTTACAAACCAAGCATTTTCAGCAAATCGACATGCATCAAGTAAAAACATTTTATTGTATTTTTCACAGAGAACCTTTACAGCTTTTAGGTTTTCCATTGAGACCGGCTGTCCCCCGCCAGTATTGTTGGTGATTGTCATTAATACGAATGGAACCTTATCACTATCTTCACTTTCGAGTAGCGCTTCTAGTTTATTTAAATCTATATTGCCTTTAAATGGTGAGGGTGCGAGTAAATCAAGTCCCTCTTCACACAGCAAGTCTACTGGTGTTGCGAGTGCAGCTTCAAAGTTTGCCCTTGTTGTATCAAAATGACTGTTACTAGGAATAATGTCACCTTCTTTTACCGTAATAGTTGCAAGAATTTTCTCACTGGCTCTTCCCTGGTGAGTTGGGATAATATGTTTATATCCTGTTAAATCTGAAACTACCTCATTAAATCTCTGCCAAGAGTGTGAACCTGCATATGATTCATCCCCTCTCATTATTGCAGCCCATTGTTCAGAAGACATTGAACCTGTTCCTGAATCAGTAAGTAAATCAATTGTCACTTCTTGGGACTGAAGACCAAAAAGATTCCAGCTTTCTCTTTCAAGGAATTCTTTTCGCTGTTCCGGTTTAGTTATTGCTAACGGTTCGACTGACTTTATTTTGAATGGTTCAATTATTGTTTTAAATTCCATAAAATGAGTTTACATAAAAAAAACAGATATCATTATTCCTATGGTGGATATTCATAAAACAGTTAAAAATCTTTATCAAGATAATCAAGACTTACTTGAACTATTTGAATGTGAGGATGCCTTTTCGGACACCCAAAGCTTTTGTGATCATTATGGTTATAAAATAGAGGATTCGTGTAATGCGATACTAATAAAATCAAAAAAACCTGAAGAGTTTTATGCCTTATTTTGTGTCCTTGGTGTCGACAGATTAGATGTTAATCATAAAGGCAAATCTGTATTGAATGCAAAAAAACTAAGCTTTGCATCTAAGGAGGAAGCTGAATTATTAACAGAACAGACGTATGGTGGAATAAGCCCACTTGGACTGCCAGAAAATATAAAAATTTATATTGATAAGAATGTCATGTCTAGGGAGAAAGTTTTTATAGGTGGAGGTAATAGAGTAACTAAATTTTTTCTCTCTCCCGAAACACTAGTTACCTTGACTAACGCAACTGTTGAAGATTTAACTTAATCCATCCCTGCATAAACTTGCAGCCTGAGGAGCGAGAGCTTTTCCTCCAACACCTGGAAATCTACCAGCTTGTAGGTAGTTCTTTAAAAAAGATCTTACATTTTGAAAATCATCTTCGCTTATCTCTTGGGGAGTTGTTAAGACACTAAATGAATCTGGAAGATAGCTGTATAAAAAAGATTGCTGTTGGCTGTCTAGTTTTTCGACATACTGAGAAAGTAAATCTATTGTGACATCATAGTCATCAATTACGTTGATACAATTTTCATATTCAGCCACGCTTAGAGGACTTACGTCCACGTCATACTCAGCTCTGTATTGGAAAACTAAGATTCCTAAAATAAATAGAAGGGTTCCATAAAAAAGAATCTTTATTGGAAAGAGCAATACTTTTTTTATTGGCCATAAAATAGCTTTAAGAATCATATGTTTATTTTAATGTGATTACAAGACACTGACATGCACCACCAGATTTAAGAAACTCTGAGACATCAGCAACCACTGCATTAAGTCCAAGCTCTCTGACTTTATTCATAACTTCAATGTCTTCTGATGGAAAAATAACTGTGTCGTTGATGACCACAGCGTTACATGCTAATTTATTGGCATCCTCTTCAGACACTGGAATCAAGTTAAAGATATCAGCAAACTCGGATAAAGATTCGTCTTTAAAGGCTTTTGGATAAAAGATGGCATCTTTATTTTCTGTGGGTAGCTGCTGAAAACAGGTGTCTAAATGGTAAAACTTTGGATCGGCTAATTCTACAATTTTTGGCTTAAGTCCAAATTCATTTGCAATATACAAAAGAGCTTCTTTATCACTTCGGATTCCATAAGAACCTACAAGATAGTCTCCTAAAACAAAGGCATCCCCTCTTCCTTCAAATTTGAATTCTGATGGAATTCTTGCAACTGTGTATCCATTTTCTGAAAACCAGTTAGAGTATATCTCTTCTTCTCCTTGTCTTTCTTTGAATTTAAAGTTTGCAATTAACACTCTGTCTTCTTTTACTATTCCTGAGTTTGCAGTAAAGACTAAGTCTGGATAATTTTCACTTGGAGGAACTACTTTTACCTCTGCACCAGCATTTTCAATTGTTGATTTTAAGTTTTCCCACTGTTGCTTTGCTAAATCCAGGTTTACGTCTACTCCTTCAATCATCCAAGGATTTATAGAATATTCGACTTTAAAATAATCCGGTGAGCTCATTAGTACTGTAGTATTTCCCATATGAATAATTTAACATTTTATACATACAATGTATAACTGTAAGGATATGAAATGAAAATAATACCAATAAACACCGATAACTTGGTAAGGTGTCATCAAATTAATGAGGATAATACTCCCGAAGTTGGTACAACAACACTAGAAGAGTTCCAAAGCTTAATGGAGAATTCAGATTATGCATTTTGTATAGCTGAAGAAGATAAAATAATAGGTTTTGTTATTTGTTTTCAAGATTCAAATAGTACTAAGTCATACATGGATACAATTATGCATAAAAATTTTAAACAAATTATTAAAAGGGTAAGTGACTTTTTGTATATTGATCGAATAGCGGTTGATGAGAATTATAGAAATCAAGCTATCGGTACAAAATTATATAGTGAAGTTATCGACTTTGCTAATACCAAGAAAATTAAACATTTAACTGCAGAAATAAATCTGCTTCCTAGCAAAAATACACCATCATTAAATTTTCATAAAAAATTTAATTTTTCTGAATTAGATACAGTTAAATACTCAGAAGATTATGAAGTCTCACTGCAAGTAAGAATGAATAGTTAGTTAGTATATCTATATGAAATTTAACCTTCCGAGAAGACAAAGAAAAAGTTTTGAATCAATTACTAAAAAAATGATTTCTGATAATTTTAATAAAACAGAATCAACGGAACTATTTAATAATGTAAGGAAGCAATACACTGATGCTCCGCGTACTTTTGGAGCTAATCAAGGGAAGAAAGAAGCAACCCTTGAGCTACTAATTATTATTGGTAATCAAATCGCTGAAGAATACAAAGATCTTGAAGTAGAAATGGTTCTTGGTGTGCCTGAGTTATCAAAGACAAAAGCTTGAGAGTAAAAGTTACTACTTAGTGATTAGTTCATCTGTATTAATACCATTTTTAATCATTCAATTTAGTGTTGCTTTCAGTCCAGGATTAATTATTGCTTTAGTGGTAAATCAATCTGTTCAGAATTCAAGACGTAAGGGTATTGAAGTTGCACTTGGTGCCGCAACCGCAGCTATTGGATTAACTTTTGTTTCTGCATTAGTAGTGAGCCTATTAGTTAATACAGTGCCTGTGATGATTACTGTTATTTATTTCATTGGTTCAATCTATATCCTGATAAAGGGTTATCAAACAATTAGATCAAAAGTATCAACAGAAACTGGCCTAGATGGCAATACTGCTTTCCTTTCAGGCTTAAAAGTAAATTTTTTGAATCCTAAGATGTGGGTGTTCTACCTGACAGTCCTACCAATATATATGACAAGTGAGGGTGGTTACTTTTTAAGTTTGGTGTACCTAGGTCTTGTAACGTTAGTAATAAATTTTGTAGCAGATATAACTTATGCGTATACAAGTAACTTTTTCTTTAAAAACTCATCTGAAAAGACAAAAAATATTATTAATAAATTGAGCGGTGTATCACTCGTTTTAATAGGTACTTACTTATTCGTCAGTAAGTTCTTTTGATTCTTCTTTATCTTCTTTAAATAGTTCGGAGATTGCCCCAATACTTCCTAAAGTTGCTGATAATTCAGCTGGTAAGAATATCTTAGTTGCATTGCCATCAGCAATTTTCTCCAATGATTCTAAATACTTAATTGCAATTAAATCATTTGATGGATTACCTTTGTGAATTGCATTAAATACTTGTTCAATAGCTATCGCTTCACCTTCAGCAATTGCAATTTTTTCATATTTTTGTGCATCCGCAACAGCTTTAAGAGCTTCGGCTTCACCTTCAGCGGATAGAATCTGTGATTGTCTTTCACCTTCAGCAGTCAGAATTGCAGATCTCTTCTCACCCTCAGCTTGGGTAACAGCAGCTCTTCTATCTCTTTCAGCTTTCATCACTTTGTTCATTGCATCTTGGACGTCTTGTGGAGGATCTACTCTTTGAATCTCAACTCTTACTACTCTTGTACCCCATTTATCAGTAGCATCATCAAGAATAAGTTTTAGCTGGGTATTAATATTTTCTCTTGAAGTCAGTGCTGCATCTAATTCCAAATCACCCACAACATTTCTTAAGTTAGTTTGAGCTAGTTTTGTTGCAGCGGTAATAAAGTCCCCTACGTTATAAACTAATTTCTGTGGATCTGTTGGTTCATAATATATGACAGCATCAACTGTGATATTTACGTTATCTTTGGTGATAACTTCTTGTGGGGGTACGTCAATAACTTGCTCTCTCATGTCAACTATGATGAGTTTTTCTACGCCAGGAATGACAATATTAAGTCCTGGTTTTGCTCCTCGGTTGTACTTACCAAATCTCTCAATTAGACCTTTTTCGAAGGGTCTTAATATCCTGAAAAGTCTAAAAACAATTACACCTATGATAATTATTCGAGCTAGTAGTCCTACAATACCTAAAATTTCATCCATAACTTAATTATAGAGATAAAGCGTTTATAGTTTTTTATTCAGGAGCGTTTTCGGATTCTGTCTTTTCTTGCTCATATCTGTTTAAAGCAAGAACGAACATGACAAATAGGATTGTTGAACCAACTAGGAAAGTAAGGGGTAGAATTCTAATTTCAAAAGCATTGAGTCCTTCTATCTCAGCAGGCTTTGGACCTCGTGGAGCATAAAGAACAAATAAAATAGAGTTGATTATTCCCCATCCGAACGTTCCTGCACCTACAACTAAAAAGGCCAGCCTTTTACCTAAGTTTGTAGCATTGATTAATAAAGTTGACCCAAAGAAAACTACCAGAGAACCTACAAACATTATTATTCCTGTAATTGTTAGATTTGCTGAAAGCAATGATCTCATTATGTCACGCATCAGGCCCCATTCCTCGTAAATAGTCTATCACTAATGCAATATCAGATTCTGGTAATACTGCACCAAATCCTGGCATTTTACCTCCACCAACACCGTTCACACCATAGCCTTTGCCATTTACAGAACCATTAATAATAAAATCTATCAGGTCACCTCTTGATTTAAACTGGATATTTGCTCTACCATTTCTAAGTGCTGGGCCTAAACCTCCAGAAGCAATTTCTTTAGTGTAAGCAACTCCAGCGGAATAACCTGCTGTATGACACCTTGCACAGTAAGCATTGAATAAGCCAACCGCTCTCTTTGCTGCGTCAATGTCACCATCAAATGTTGAATCAGCTATCTCTTCATAAGAGACTTGCCATAGCTGTTGTTCTAGTGCTGTCTCTAGGAAATCTAATCCTTGGAGTCCTTCATTTAAAAATTTCTCTTGTCCGTCAACGAGTATTCCAGTGTTAATTAGCTGAGAGTTGAGTTGTGACAAATACCCTTTTGCAACAGAGCCATCTTTTCTTGATGGTGTTGACTCTTCCTCTTCTGGGTTTAAATTAAGAACTGATAAGCCCACAACATCTGCGATTGTTGCGCTGTACTCAGATAGTTCAATTTCTACAGAATCATAAAGTCCATCTTCATCAGAATCGATTCCGCTTTCTCGTTCTAATAAAGCTGTAATCTTTTCAACTGCTTCTTCTAGGACAGGTAGTTTTGCTGGTCCAGCTTTAATTTCTTCAATTAAAAGTTTCTGATTAATAATTTCATTTTCTACTTGAAGCGCTGAGTTTTCAATTCTTAACAATGCAGAATTTACATTTGATTCGATAGTTCCAAGTTCAAATGATTGATCAACTTGGAATGAGTGTAAATAGTCAAGAAGATCATTTAATTGACCATCGTTCATAGGGCCACCGCCTTCAAGTCCCCAAGCAGGCATAGGTGAATTAGCTCTTCCATAAATGAGCCAGTACTTGACTTCTTCATTATCGTATCTATAAAAAACATTATTTATAGCTGGTGCTGCCCACGTGACTTTTACACCACTTCGTTTTTCAACATATGATGCTGCTCCTCCGCCTCCATCTACACCGTGACAGTTACCACAACCAAACTCTTCGTAAAGATGGTGGCCTCTTTCAATAGAGACATCTTCAAATTCTTCTACAAAGCTCTCTTGACGGCTATCTTCTCCTAGGTAGTAAAGAGGAATCATAATTGTGAGTGCTGAAGCAATTAGAACTGCCCATGATAAAGATTTATCAAGATGCTTTGTTTCCAATTCGTCATCAGATTTATATTTGCTGAGGTTTGCTGGAGTTTCTTCTTTTTTACCTGATCCTCTAAATCCAACAGCTGCAAAATATGCCAACGCACCTACAATTGCTAGCGAAAGTAAAGTAATAAATATAGAACTGTTCATTATGATTCTTCAGTTGGTGCTAATGCAATACATGAAAGACCTTGAGGATATTTAACTGATAGTCCAGGAGCTCTTGGTGACTCAATAATTGTTCCGGTATCAATAATTAATCTTCCGGAAGATGATACATTGACTACAAATCTATCCAAGTTTCTTGGTGCTGGTCCAGCATAATACTCCCCAACCATATTGTATTTAGAACCATGGCATGGACATTCAAATCCTTGAGAAGAGTTACACCATGGAACCCTGCAACCTAAATGTACGCATCTTTGGTAAACAGCTACAAGTCCTTCAGCGATTGTGGAGCCGTCTGTAAATTGCGATGAGCCTGCTGAGCTCTCACTAAATGGAAGGACATAAGCCCTTGCCTCTGGAATGAATGCAGGGATGACTGATCCATCAGCTTGGATAATTTGATTTTTTAAATCTTCAATTGTTCCAGCATCAACCTTGGAACCAAAACCACCAGATACCTTTGGCCATAAAAAGCCAAGCCATGCAAGTGCTTGAATACCCATGAATGCACCAAACGTACCCCCTAGGGCTTTTCCTAAAAATTGTTTTCTTGTGATGTATCTCTCTTCTTCGGAGATTTCTTCATAAACAACTTTTTCCTCAATCTTGATTGAGCCATCAGTTTGTTCTGCTTCTTCATCTGTTTCCTCTACATCAGTAACTTCAGTTACATTTACCTCTTCAATAGATTTTGGTTTTTTAGGTGCAAAGAAACTTGTTTTCTCTTTTGATCTTTCAGCCTTGACAGCTCTTTTATCTAGATTCTTTTTCCAGTCAATATTTCTTGGCCCTCTGCCAGTTACGATTGCAATTATTCCTACAACACCTAGTACACCCACTGCTCCAATAGCAATAAAAGATAACTCAACTATGCTCATTCGAAATATATCCAATCTAATAAGTCATCAAACCAGATTCCATCAATCCATGGGTATGTCCAGTTCCAACCAGGACCTCTAAACAACACACCTATGATGGTAAGTGTTCCAGCTCCTGCTAAGAAAAAGGTAAACATCATGATTGCATACTTTCTCTTTGAAGGATTGTTTTCTGGATTTCTGTCTATGTATGGGATTGCAGCAAAACCTATCAAACCAATTACTAGAGGAATCATAACACCAGCTATTTGAGGATCCCAATAAGAAAGTGCCTCCTGAAGACCAAGGAAATACCATGGTGCTTTTGCTGGGTTTGGAGTGATGTTCGGATTTGCTTCTTCGAGTAATGGTGCCTGTAGTATTGCACTTAATATAATCAGGAATGCCATCATTGCCATCAAAGATATAAATTCTGGCAGCATGAGGTGTGGCCAAGTATTCACTTTATCAACTGGCTCAGCAGATGCTTTTTGAATCGGTTTGGCTTTAACAACTGTTAATAATCTCTGAGTTACTTTGACCTCTGGAGCAAAATTTACTTCTTCAGGAGAATCATCTTTTGCCGGTGCAGGTGCTTTAGCTTTTACAGGTGCAGATACTTCAGCTTTTGCTGGCTCTTCTTCTGTAACAGGTGTTTCAACAGGTGCAGGTACTTCAGCTTTTGCTGGTGCCGGTGTATCTATCTCAATAACTTCTGGTTCTTCTGCTACAACTGTAGGGGTTGACTCACCTTTCATTTCCGCAAGTGCTTGTTCAACACTAATTCCTAAGGCTTTCGCTCTAGCTTCTGCAGATCTTAAAAGTAAATGTTCTGGAATATCAACCATAATTTATCTCTCTCTAGAGCGGTCCAGAGATTCCTCCATCTTTTCTAACTCTCCAAAAGTGTATTGCCATGAAAATAACAATTATGAATGGGAAGAAGAGTACATGTAAAACATAAAATCTGAGAAGAGTGGCTGTTGTAGCCTCTAGCCCAGCGAATAATCCAAACTTAATTTGGGCGCCAAACACCGGCGTATAGCTTGCCATGTTTCCACCTACCGTAACAGCCCATATTGCTAGCTGATCCCAAGGTAGTAGATATCCAGTAAAGGATAAGAACAATGTTAAAAACAATAAGATAACTCCAATAACCCAGTTGAACTCTCTAGGAGCTTTATATGCACCGTGATAGAAAACTCTGGACATATGTAAGAAAACTACAAGAACCATGAGGTGTGCTCCCCACCTGTGCATATTTCTAACTAGCGAGCCAAATGCAACGCTCGTTTGAAGTGCCTGGATATCAGCATATGCCATTTCAGTTGGTCGAAAGTAAAACATTAACCATATACCTGTAATGGTCAACACTATGAAAAGAAAGAAACTCATACCTCCTAAGCAAAGGGTGTATGACAAACGTACTCCATGTCTTTTAACTTTCACTGGATGTAAGTGATAGAGGACGTTATTCATTACTACATACGATCTGTTTCTTGGGCTATCAGAATAACCTTTTCTAAAAGGTGATCCAGGACGGAAAATACTGCTTGCAAATTTGCTTCCTCTAAGTGAGTCTCCGGAACCCTCAGCTCCTTTTTTAAATCTTTCTCTAAGAGTTAATTTTGCCATTATATTATTTTATAACCTTCCATATATATACCCGTGTCTGTCACTTCTTTCCCCTGAGTCTTCATCCCAAGGAGCTGTATAGACACCGTTTTGAACAGCTGCATCTGCTAATGATCCTGCAAATTTTCCTAATGAAATTACCCCTGTTGGGCATCGGTCAACACAGAGAGCACATCTAGTACATGCATCTTCATCTACAACAAAAAAACCAGGAGCGTCTTCAGCATTTGGTGCTTCAACGTTTACAGAATCTTCAATTGCGTCAACTGACAGATAATGTATACACTTCCAAGGACATATATCTACACAGCCCTCACAAAGGATGCACTCTGCTTCATCTATATGAAGAAATTGTTTTGGTCGAACTCTTGATGCGACTTTTTGAGAATCAACCATTGCAAGGTTGTATTTCTTCTCAAACTCGGGCATTTCGATGAGGACTTCAGATTTTTTAGCCATTTGAGCCAGTCTTTACAACTTTTTTGCCATAGTCTGAAATCTTAACTTTTCCTTTTTCTTTCATGTTGTTTATGTCTTGAATGAAATATCCGATGACAAAAACAGCAATCAACGCTCCCTGAGATATGCCTAATTGAATAATATCTTTAAGGGCACCGAAACTTAGTGAGACCTCGTTACCAAGAAATAACATTGGTGGAAATTTTATAAACTCTCTTTGGTTAGTCCACTCTAGAGGTCCTTGCGCTAGGTTGAGCCACTCGGATGGTAAGACTCCAAAAATTAGTGTGAGTTGAACCCAGCTTAAAAAAGAAAAGTATGCAGCTTTGCTCCATGTAAGAGGTTTCTCGGTCCATGCCATAAGCACAAGGCCAATCAAGATTAATTGACTACCACTGAATGCTACAAACTGGCCAAGGGTTTGTGGAAGCCAACCACGTGGAATCCAGTTGAAGTAATCTACAATTTCGTTTTTTGGAAAACCTGCATAGTGCGCGACAATCACTCCTCCTACCAAGCTACCTATACCAGCAAGAAAAGTGGGCAAACCAATTTTTACTCGGTTTCTATAAACAAAATTTATCAAAGCAGTTCCTTAAAGTGTTACATTCTATTTTATCGTAAAACCATTCAATATTATAAATTGAAAGGATAAGTTTTTTGCATAATTTATTATCTTTTTCAGTGTATTTCTATTGTTTGCGACTAAAGTCAATTTGAGTAATTATTATAGAAATTGATGAAGATAAAATTAATTCCAAGTAACGAACAAGATTTATCAAGGGTATTCATTTTCCTGTTGCCTTTGGTTGTTTTGTTAACGGCTTCAGTAAATTTCCTAAGAGATGCTTTCATGTCATTCTCAAATATACTTCCAGGAAACCAGGTTTTAAATTATGGATTTCTGGATAAATTCTCTAATCAAGTAAGTTTCAACTTTTTATTTTCATTTATCTTGGTTCTGACCGTAGTTTATTTATTATCAAAATCTCTGGGTAGATCAATTATCATCTTCCCTATATTTTTCTTAACTGGTCTTGGTTTAATTGGAATCGAGTTTGTTGATGTTGTAATAGGTTTTGTAGCTCCTGAGCAACTAGAGACATTAGGAAACACTTCGATGCTTCTATTGTTAAAAATACTTTTAGTGGCTGCTTTCTTGGGATTAATATTTTTAAACCTTCTTGCGAAAAAAGAGCCCTCTATCTTCCTAAGTAGTCAATTCTTAATTGGTGCTGTGATATTTTATTTCATATCTTTGCTCATCTTTAGAAGTGATTACACCGTAATGTCAGACAACTTCTTTATCAACTCAATGTATCTCTCAACACATATATATGTAGGTTGTTCGTTTGTATTTTTAGCTATTTTTTACTTCTTGATAACAAAAGGCCTTGGGGCAACATTATTTAGTAAAACGCTAGGAACAATTAGCTTTTGGGGCTATCTATTTCTTTTACCATGGACAGGTTTCAAATATTTTTATGGAACAACTCTGCCTGATTGGATAGAGAATGTTTCTATTTATCTTTCTATAAGCCTAATTATTCCATTACTTGCTCTAATCGTAAATTACTCAAAAACAGTGGCAACTAAAGAAAATAAAGAACCAATTTTTTCAGTGCTTATCAGTTTTGCATTTGTGGTGTTTGGAATAACTAATGTCCTTCAAATAGTTAGCTCTATAGCAAACGTCACTCCTATTGTCAGCCTTACAAATTTTGAATACAGTGTTCGATATGGGTACATGTATAGTCTTATTCTTATCATGATTCCCTTTGTCTATTATTTGGTTCCTAAAATATATGGTCGTGAATTAACTTATGGTCGACTAGAGTCGTTCAACGCTTACCTCATTGGTATCTGTGTTGTAGTGAGTCTTTCTTTAAACGCACTAATTGGAATCAATTCTGGTTTTGCTTGGAACGCTGGAGCAAATGCAGGGAACCCAACTATTTATGGTGAGGGGTTCTTAATTACTTGGTCTCTAGTTTCAGCTTCGTATACTTTCAATTTGTTCTTTTCATTACTATTTTTACTCGGTACATTTCTCTTTGCTGTGACAACCTTGAAAGCAATAATTGGTGGCACTGTGACTGAATCTGAGACCGTTCTAGAGGTGACTGGAGATTCTGATGAGTGAACTGTTAGCTAAAGTAGCAGAACTTCTGGGTGCTCCTGAAACTTTGGTTCAGAGATCAGCTGAAGCAAGAGCGGAAGCCTCTGGAAACACAGTAGATGAAGTATTACAATCATGGGCCGGTGGGGAAAGTGTGTCTTCTACAACTCCTGCTGCCAAAGAAGCTCCAGCAGAGGAAGCACCTGTTGAAGAAGTTAAAGAGGAAGAAGCTCCAGCAGAGGAAGCACCTGTTGAAGAAGTTAAAGAGGAGGTTGTCTCTGAATCGACTCAAGTGAACCTTGAGCAGGTTATTGAGGAAGAAACAGTTGAGCTAAAAAATGAGAGCTCATTAGCCTTCATCGCAGGAGTTGTTGGCGTTGCCGTATTTACATATTTCTTTGCATTTTCAATACCAAAAAACCAGAGCGCAGATTTAGTTGCTGAAGCACTCAATAATGAGATTGTTGTTAGTCAGGAAGTACTTAAAGGAGCAGAGGTTTACAATCAACTAAATTGTCAATCTTGTCATACACAAAATGTAAGGCTTTTAATACCTGACTCACAAAATGGTAAGATTCTAAAAAATAAATTTGCCAATGAAACAATTATCAAAAATACAGGACTTCTTAGGCTTGGACCTGATTTGTCAACATCAGCAACCAGAGAACCAACAAATAACAGTAACTGGTTAGCTAGGTACTTAACAAACTCTGCATCTGTTAGAGATGAAATTCCACATCCTAACTATGATTTCTTGAGTGCTACAGATTTAGATTATTTGCTAACTTACTTATTATCTTTAGGAGAGGTAAATGAATAATCAGCAAGAAACTAACGATTGGGATATTACAAGATGTTCAAAACCATTTTGTTGCCAAGAAGATGCTGAAGAATATATGAAAGCAAGAAACTTTGATGGCATGGTTTTGAAACTTAAAGATGGAACGATTCAAGCCGTTTGTCCTACCTATCCTGATGGTTTTTATAGTGGAGCTAAAACTCTCTCAACAATAGAAAATAAAGAAAGCTGTTGTGATATAAGTGAGTGAACTATTAGCTAAAGTCGCCGAAATGCTTGGAGCTCCTGAAACTTTGGTTCAGAGATCAGCTGAGGCAAGAGCGGAAGCATCTGGAAATACAGTCGACCAAGTTCTACAATCATGGGCTGGTGGAGAAAGTGTAGCATCTTCATCACCTCCGGCAGAGGAAGCTCCTGCTGAGGAAGCAAAAGAAGAAGTTGCTGTAGCAGAGGAAGCTCCTGCTGAGGAAGTAAAAGAAGAAGTTGCTGTAGCAGAGGAAGTTCCTGTAGCTCAAAAAACCACGTCTAAAGTTGAAACTGTTATTAAAAAAGTTTCCCTAGCTAACAACACCATGGGAATTAAGTTGAATTCGGATGCAGTACTACCAAGATGGTTAAATTTTAGTTTTATTGTTATCCCAATATTTATCTTGATTGGAATGATTAACACCTCTGGAACTCAAGAGTGTGGTGTAAATGGAATCTTAGATGTTGATAGAAAATCACAGCAAACAGTAAATTGTGATGGTTCACCCTTTGAAGGTAAAGGTGTGGCTTCTACAAATACAGTAAATTATATTGCTGTCGGTCAGCAAGTTTACTCCGGGTCTGCTGCTTGTGCTGGTTGTCATGGAGCTAACGGTGGTGGCGGTGTTGGTCCAGCATTCATTGGTGGTGCTCTTTATACAACTTTTCCAACGTGCGCTGATCATGCAAAATGGATTCAATTAGGATCGGCAGGCTGGCAGGCTGAAGTAGGAGCTGCGTATGGTGCAGAAGATACAATTTCAATTGGTGGAATGCCAGGGTTTCAAGGCAAATTGACTGAAGAAGAGCTAATGGCCGTAGTTGTGTTTGAAAGAGTTGTTTTTGGTGGTGGAGATACTGAAGAAGTACTCAATGATTGTGGTCTTCTGGAAACTGAAGAGGCTGAAGAAAATATAGAAGCAGTTAGTACAACTCCTTAAAAAAACAGTTTGTTTCTTTTCAAAAGTTAATTAATATTTTTCTATGTTACCTGTAATTTATTTTCACGTCGCACTCATAGTCCTCTCCTATTTATTGTTTTACGTTGTTCTCTAAATGGCTACAACTAAAAGAAAAAAAGGCGTGGTTGGTTGGAAAGAGCATGCCGGACTTCCTGACTTAAAAATTAAAGATGTAGTTGCTAAAATTGACACTGGAGCAACACTTTCTTCTATACATGCTTCTGATATAAAAATTACAACAAAAGCTGGGGTTAAATATGTAAGTTTTAAGGTTATGAAAAGAAATAACACCGTCAAAAAAGCTAAAGCACCTCTTGCTGGGTATAAAAGAATTAGAAGTTCAGATGGTGATGTTGAGAGACGACCATTGATCAAGACGACACTGTTACTAGATGGTATAGAAAAGAAAATAGAGTTAACCTTAGCTGATAGACGCTTAATGGACTACACAATGCTGATAGGAAGAAAAGCTTTGGGAAGACGATGGATGGTAAATCCCTCAGTAAGCTTTCTAGCTAAAACAACTGAAGCTAAAAAAAAGGCTAAAAAATGAAGTTAGGGATCCTCTCCCAGGATATTAATCTGTACTCGACTTCAAGATTGTATGAAACCGCAAAGAAGAGAGGTCATGACACACAGGTAATAAGTTATCTGCGTTGTTATATGAATATTGCTAAAGCTAAACCCAGAATCTTTTTTAGAGGTGATGAATTAAGTTTTGATGCAGTTATCCCAAGAATCGCAGCAACCTGGACTTTTTATGGAGCTGCAGTTGTTAGACAATTTGAATTAATGGGTTCGTTATCTGCAAACTCTTCTGCTTCTATAAGTCGATCAAGAGACAAACTAAGAGCACTTCAGCTAATTGGTAATAGCGGTGTTGAGATGCCTGTGACTGGTTATGTTCATTTCTCAAGAGATA
>Ga0209951_1000068_pt1 | contig 26055 bp, 36 predicted proteins | sample SalPon2_A_H2O_MG_2_FD_185725 | JGI IMG/M metagenome (GOLD analysis project Ga0209951, IMG submission 185725) | Salt pond water microbial communities from South San Francisco under conditions of wetland restoration - Salt Pond MetaG SF2_A_H2O_MG... ...
TATTCTGAATATAATTTGTTGATCCTGTTGGTTTGGTCATTGTAATACCTCCACCAACTTTTACATAAACTGTATCATTAGATGATGTTGATGTGCCATCTATTATATCGGTTGTAATATTTCTAAGGTATCCACCTTGAACAACAAAACCTTCTGCATTGTTTATTAAGTCTGTTTCTAGTAAACCAACAGCAGGCATCTTTGCTAAGTTAGAAGCATCAGCAGCTGCAATCTGCAACCTATCGCTCGATCCTACATTACCAGTAATATAAACAGGAGTCCCTTTCGTTATCGTAGAACCCGATGTATTTTTTACTGGAATATGTGTTGATTCTGCTGTACCGTCTGTAGCGATAGTAATATTATTACTTCCATCGTCAGTAAGAACTATATCACCACCTGCCACTAACGTAACTGTATCAGTAGTCGCATCAGAGCCTGTGAGTGTTATATCAACATCTGTCCCACTTTGGGTAGATGCTAAATCATAAGTAGTATTTGCGTCAGTTGGTGTAATCTCGATCACGTTACCACTTGAGTCTACTGCCAACGTGTAGGCTGCTGTTCCGGTGAATGTTGCGGATCCGTATTTGTTAAGTTGGAGTCCACCACTATTCTGCACTTTTAATACATTCGCAGGCGTACCTGCACTGTCGTATAAATCTAAGATATCAGAACCCTGACCATTGACTGTAACCTGCGCATTGAATGTAACGTCAGCAGTAGTCCTAGCAAACTCAGCTAAGTTTAAACTCTGTGCGTGTGCGTATACAAATAGATCGCTATTTTCTTCTGACTGCCTTATGGACATTTGATTTGTACCAGCGGAGCTATCCCATATTAAACTGGACGCTGCACCTGTAAATCCACTATGCTGAAGGTGTACCTTTATCTGCCCATCTCCATCAGTGGAGTTTCCCCTAAAGTGAACACGCCCATTGCTCGCTACCTTAAAGTAGTAGTCTGAATCATCCGAAGATACTATAAGTAAACTCTCTCCTGAAGTTGCATCTTGATCGTGTATACGCAACAAAGCCCCAGCTGATGAAGGCTGCGACTCATTGTTGGCGATTATGGTGGGCGTTAATATTCTCATCTGGGATTGTAAGTTTTATTTTTAAGCTTGGTTTGATTTGGATTGCCTACTGGGTTAGTTTATTGAATTACCAACAATTTTAATCAATACTCTGTAGTTTTTACCTACAGCCGGAGCAAACCCAAAGTCAATAGTGACTACAGATGTTGAAGTCCTAGTAACATCTGTGATTACCGTTTCATAAGAAGTGGTATCATAAACCTGAACTATAACATCACGAGTACCCATACTGTGAGTTACAGTAAATGACGTTGTAGAGTTGTCACCTGATATAGTATAAGCGTACTCAGTAGCCCTAAGGTTACCTGCTGTTATAAGCACTACATCAGAAGTAGAGCTTCGAGCCTGAGCATCAGTAGCTAAATCTACGGATCCTGTAAGAGTAACATCTCCTGTTGCAGAATCTACAGATAGATTTAAAGGAGCTGTATCAGAAGTAGCTATACTCGTAACAGCGTTTGAACTCAATACTGTAGATATAGTAGCCTTCTGCACTACACCTGATCCATTCTCAACTAACATTGAAGTAGCTGAGTTGTTGGTAGCAAGAGTACCTATAGTCAACTGAGCTGTAGTGGTGTTACCCATTTGTACAGCTGAGTAAGAAGATATAGTTACGTTGCCTGAAGTTGAACCGTCTTCCGTGCCTACGTTTGCAAATACAAACTGATCAGCACTCTCATCCCAAAACATAGCTTGAGAATCGTCGGTTCCTCTCTCAACAACAATACCTGCATCTAATGCACCTGTTGATTGATTACGAGCAACTACAATAAGTGCATCCTCAACTAATAAATTTGTTGAGTCTATATTAGTAACAGTACCTGTAACATCTAAGTTTCCTGAAATCGTTACATTCCCTGAGAATGTTTTAGCACCTGTAATAGTTTGAGCAGAATCAGTGTCAACTAAATTTACTGTGTCAATTGTAATACTCGATCCTAGAGCAACTACACCTGAATTGGTAAATGACAAGTGACCATCTGTGTTAGTTAAAGTAACACTGCTATTCTGTAACTCAGCGTTAGTAATGTTAGCTAAGGTCACTGATACTGTAGACGCTGAAATAGAAGTAGAAATACCTGAAGAAGCTCCAGTAATAGTTAACGTATCTCCATCTGTAACAGTCACAGAACCTGTATCACCTGCTACAGTAAAGTCAGATATAGCACCTGCTGTAATAGACTGCCAACTAGAACCATCGTAATACTTAATCTCGTCTGTGTCAGTTCTATAAATCAACTGACCTTCTACAGCTGACGCAGGGTCAGTAGCCACGTTGTGTAGAACCGGATTGATTAACTGATTTTTGTTTAAATCAATATTGGTTAAAAAATTCATTTCTTTGTTTGTTTATTAATTTAACTAGTTAAAGTATGCCTTACCGCTAAATGGGGCGGAAAAGGTAAGTGTCGCTTGGTTTACACTGTCGTGTTGGATATCTCCAATCACAACCGTACCTCCTGAGTCTACAATAGAAACAGATGGAAATTTATTCAAATTATGCGTAACAACCCAACTAGAACTTGACGATATCTGATTATGTACGTAATTCTTATCAAGAGTCCCAGCTGCGGTAAACAACTCGGAAAGAACTATTTTTTTTGTCTCGTTTCCTGATAAATCAACTATTGCAATTACGTCATTGTCAACGTCTACATTTACTGCTGACTGCCCTGTTAATTGTGATATTTTTTTATTTGCCATTTTGTATAGTTTTTACAGAGTAAATGTTATTAATTCAAAACAATACAAATTATGACTACGCATACGTGCCTAGTATATAGCAAATAGCATTACCACTTGTTACTGAAATATTAGTAAACACTCCTTTAAGAGTTGTTCCTGAAGGAATGGTAGTAGACGAAAGGTTGTCACCGCCAACATTATTAGTGGCTGAGATTACTGTTTCTTCTAAACAATGAATAGTGTGATAAGCTGTAGAAGCCGTACCAGATCCTAGTGCTCCTATTATTTCAAATCCTTTAAGGGCATACTCAATAGAGTTAGATCCTACATCTGTGTATATTCCTGTGATAAGATCCTGCAAAGATACCTCGCTTGCCACAGAAACTCCACCTACAATTTTAGTTGGCATAATAATTTTGTTTAAATTAGCTAATTTAGTCTAATATAAAACTTTATTATATAACTGTCGTAATTATAGGTAGGTATAAATAAAGAAAGCCTTACATAAGTAAGGCAATCCAAAATCAAAACCAAGCCTACAGCTTTCGCTGTATGAGACTATTTTATTAATTCTTCTATAGTAGCTGCTGCTTTAGCTCCTTCTTCGGAGTTTAGCCATTTAGCAAATTCTATATTCTGATCAGTTTTACTAGCTCCTCGAACTCCTGATTTAATCTTTCCACCCTTTTCAGAATCGTAAGTCCAAGCGTGCTTTCTTCCATCGTATTTAATTACTTTGGCTACAAGTGCTTTGTTGATTAAGTCAGGCATATCTCCTACCTGTTCAAGCTTAGTAATCTTTGTAGCAACCGCATTGTAATTCTTTTCGATTAACTCCATAACTGCTACCTTCATTTCGGCTACAGTCTTGTAGCCAGTAATAGCTAACTCTCTAGACAAAAGTTTAACTTGAGAATCTGTCGCTTTAAATATCCACGACATAACTTCTTGCTTCTCCATTGCCACTTCAATCTCTGACTTAGCCTCTGCTTCTAAGCTACGCTCTCTAAAGAAAGCACGAGCAGAAGGGTCTCTATCAGGGTTAGACTGATTGTGGTTAGACATTCCTAGATACATATACAACTCTCGATCTTTTGCTGACTTGCCCGATAGAGCAATCATACCATTACTCCTACGAGTAAACCAAATCTTTTCAAAGTTGTAAGTACCATCTGAATTAGGATAACCTGTCTTAAGGTTAGCGATATCTACATACTCCTCTAAGTATGGGTCGTAAATAGTATCTCTTGTCGGAATAGAAACCATATTAGGTATTAGCTTCTTTCCTTCTGAATCAGTACTGATTCCTAAAATCTCGAAGACTCTTACTTCGTCACGCTTCAATGTAAATTGCTTACGAAGCTCAGCCGAAATATTATTAAAATCGTGTGAGGTTTTCATTGTCTCAAAATGGTTTAGTTTTAAAAAGAAAGGGAGCCAAGAACTCTCAGCTCCCTTTTAGTCATTATAATTACGCTAGAGTAATTTGTGCGAAGTGCTCTGAACCTAGAACTTCAAGACCCTGACGAGATTCGTAAACGATCTCTAATACAGACTCAGAAGAAGTTGGTGTAGGTGCAAGACCACCAAGTAATAACTCACGATACTTAGCGTCAAATCCTAAGTTAGACTCCATATAACGCATTCTCATACGCTCTACTTGTCCGCCATCGATAGTTCCAACAGTACCTTCAGGAACCAAGAACGCACGCTTTTTAAATGAAGCAGCATAGTTTTGGTGATCGAAGATTGGAAGCATCTTGATGTTGTAATTGTATCCGTAGATAGAAAGACGATCCATTCCTAGATCAAGCTCTTTACCATCAACCATAATACGTGCGTTAGGAGAGAAAGATGCACCTGACGTTAAAGCGTTAGCCATATTGTCAATCTGAATCTTAGGCTCTACTCCTGTGTAAACTGTGTAAGTCTTAGGCGTTCTCTTAGCTGCGAAAGTACGAGCAAGATCAGCAAACAAAGCAAGATCGATGATTTCAGCACCTGAAAGGTTTTCCTGAATACCGTTCTCTTCGATGTATTGGTTAAGACCACGAGTAGTTTGGATCGGCTTACCGTTAGCATCTAATAGCTTAGCAGTAGAACCTGCTGCAAATCCAGCATCAGAGATACGTCCGAATAACATAGTCTGAGCAATGTCAGCTCTAAACTTCATCAATGCCTCGTGCTGTCCTTTAAGGAAGTAGAAAGGCTTACCGTTAAAGTTAAACTCGATACGGTTAGCAGACTCAACATCTGTTAACTTGTAAGACTCTTTGAAGATTTGTACTTGGTTAGAAGCTTTGCTCACACCTACGTTACGACCTTCTGGAGCGAATGAACCTTCACCTGCTGCGTTACCGATAACTGCTAATACCATATCATCTGAATAAGTGTAAGCAGTTTGAGTACCTGTAGTAATTGGCTCTAGTCGGATTGAGTTATCTGCACGGTCTACAGAGTAAACGTATGCAGTAGTCCCATCAGGAAGCATTACGATTTCACCTGCACGTACATTGTTTACAGTATTGTTCTTTAATACAACTTTCTGACGATTGTTACCATCTAAAGCATTTTCAGTACCTGTTATGTTAACTGTAAGAGTTTGGTAAATCTCTTCGTTAATCCAGTGGTGGTAAGTAGGAACTGCTGTTACTACTGACTTACCCATCATTTCCATAATATCAACAAATGATTTCTCCTCATTTGTGATGTTAAGAACTTGGTTCAAGATTTCTCTTTGGTCAAGAAAATCAACTGAACTCACATAGTTCTTATCTAATTGTCCGAATGTAATTGCCATTTCGTTTTAATGTTGTTGTTGTCAAAAAAAAATTATTTCTTAGCTTTAAGAGCAGCTTGCAGCAATTGATCCCTTATACTCCCCTGTGGTTCTGTGGTAGTGTTTTTAGTGTTGTTCACAACAGGATTACGAATCTCATCCATAACCTTTTGTGTCCCAACTGCCTTTGCTGCTGTCCTAACTCCCTTAAGGAATTTGTCAGGATCTTGAGCAAACGCCATTACCGTAAACCACTTCTCGAAGTCTACTGGATTATTTGCATCACCTGTCGAAAACATACGCATAAACTGGTTTAAGTCCTTTGTCATATCGAGCATAGCATCTTTATCAGAAGGCTCAAAATTAAACTCTTCACCACCATATTTCACAGTGATCGAGTCGTTTTTAACAAAGTCCTTTACAAACGGATTAGACATTAATTGCTTTTCCGTTTCAGCTGCTTGCGCTTTCAACTCTTCTTCGGTGGGTTCCGTACTTTCTGGAGCCACCCTTTCAGGAGCTGCAAACTTACTTTGCTTGTCTTTAAACTCAGATCTCAATTTATCTGCCTCTGCTTTCAGCAACTCCGCAGCGAGTGACGTTTCATCATCCCCCTCAAAGTCATCTTCAGCATTGAATCCAAACTGATTCTCTAAGTTTTTATCTAGCAGTCTCTCAAACGCTTTTTCAGAAATACTAGGATACTTGTTTCTCAAATCTTTAGCGTAAACCTCTTTGTCGCTCAATGCGTCATAGTCTACAGCCTTCGCTTCAAGATAAGGAACTAGATTCCCTGTCTCTTTGTAATATTCAATAGCACCCTTAATAAATTCATCCAGATCCTCTTGTGGCGCTGGAGATTCTACTGGTGCATTCTTTAATTCATTTAAAGCTGCGAACATTTCATCTGCTGATTGATATTCGCTTTTCCACGCAGGAACCTCTTCTGGCTCCTCTGTAGTCTCTTCTACTACGTCAGTAGCTTCTGCTACCGTCTCAGTGTTTTCTTCCGTAGTTTCTTCAACTACTTCTGGTTCCTCCTGAGTAGAAGGCTCTTCTTTGTTTTGTATTTCTTCTGCCGGTGCAGCTAAATCGTCTAGCGTTGGCTCCGGTGTTTCAAAAGAAATATTTGAAAGGTCGATCTTATTGTCTTCCATTGTCGCTTGATTTTTATTTTGTGTCAATATAAATACTTATATTTTAATTAACATAATTGTAGGGGGGAATTAATAATCCCCCTGTTTTATTTTCTGTTAGATTGATTCCGAGTTCGGTCGGAAAGCTTCTGACTTTGGCTCCTTCCCTCTGAATTCATACCTACTTGACGCTCAGAAGCCTGAAGGCTAGCAGCAGTTTGTTTCTCCCTACTCCTGTTATCCATAGCTGCCTTGCTTATCGTAGCAGAACCCTTAGCGCTTGCGTCACGAATCTTAGCATCCGCTTGTATTCTTGCCACCTGAACAGCGTAGTCTCCTTTAATTTTTTCTACCTGAGTCTTCGCCTCAGTCTCCATTTGTATCCTAGCTTGATCAGCTTGCATTTGCATCTGTATAGCCTGCTGCTGCATTTGAGCTTGCATCTGTTGTTGCTGCATCGCTTCTTGCCTAGCAGTTTCTTTTCTCTTCTTTATTTTGTAGCTTATAATTACCTGAGCTGTTTTTAAGCTAGGTGTGTTTTCTATCAAGAATATATCCTGTGGCTCTAACAACCCAGCTCCAGCAAACTGCTCCATCTTTTGTATCAGTCTCTGACGCTCAAGAGAGTCAGGTCTGTTTTCTAAGAATATGCCATAAGAATATGAAGTAGCATTACGCATATCTTTAATGAAAGAAACTGTATCCTTACCCAAAGCTCTAGCGTACATAGGATTTATGTTATCCGGATTTGATTGGAATACAGAAGACAACCTAAGAAGAACACACTGGTACAATCTTTTTAGTAAAGACTGGTCAGCTTCAATAATAGAGTGTAACGCATTGTTACTATTTTGGTTCGCTAAGGCTGCAACGTTATTAGTAGTTCTTTCTCCACTAAATCCTTCTGACACCTCATTCAATCCTGTAATGTCACGAAGTAACTGTATGTTTTGCTGTATAAGAGCGTAATATCTAGCTGCCTCATCCCCAATACCATTATTAAGTTCGTTGATAGGTAAGTAGTTAGATTGAATTCCATTCTCATCCTTACGCCTGTATACCAAGTTACCTGTCTTGTTGTACAAGTCTATGATATCGTAAGGAGTAAACTGATTCTGACCTACGCCTAAATCTACATCCTCTAATGCCCCTATCTCAATACTGATACCTCTAGGTCTAGCGTTAGCAATAACACTCTGTAGTCGGAACCACGCTAAGTGTAACGCATCAATAACAGGAATCGCTTGATCTACTCTAGAAGATATACGAGAAGTCAATGGATCAAACTGCGGTGCGAATAAGTGGAAAGACATACTAGTTTCCTGAAGCTCATTCTTATCACGCTTCATATAACTTGTCTGCCCAAAGTCCCACATAAACTCAGTGCCAATAATCCACTTAGCTTTGTATACTGTCTTATATCTTGATGTCTTATGATTCTCTCCTAGCTTTTTAGCTGCACGCTTTCTGTTAGAGCGAGCTGCTACAGGGTTGCCACGCTTATCTGTCCCTGTTTCAATAATGTATTCATTCACAGATACCCACTCTACCTCTAACACATCTACATTAAAGTCTTCTTTCTCTCTTTGGTAGATCGTACCGGTAGTAGCATTACGAGAAGATGCAGCATATTTATCTTGTGCCATCTCTTGTATTCTCTCTAACTCTGCCTTAGTGAACTTATGACCTGCTTCTGCTGCAACGTCTTGTATGGACATTGTAAGTATTTCGCCTACGTATCTAGCGTCTTTAAAGTCTCTGCGCTCGCACTTACTAATCACAATATTAGAAGGGTTAATGGCTCTTACCTTTATAATACCATTTTCATCTACATATTCCTTTAGCCCTCCAATACCAAAGTCAAAGATACATCTCTTTACTTCGGCTCTAGTTTCCTCAAAGTCGTTGTACCCTAATACAAACTCGATAGCTTCCTCTATTTGACTAGCAGCTGCGAACTTATAAGTAGTGCTGTGCAATACTTCTAACTCATCTAAGTCGTCGTACTCTCCCTCTGTCTTCTGAAGTACTGTACCCTGAGCTGCGTTTGGATCAATACTAGAAAGAACTTCACGTCCAATAATTTTAGCAGCCTGTAAAGCTTTGTCTTTTGCCTCTTCAATTTTAGCAGCTGGGTCTACAGGTGTAGCGCTAACGTTGTAGTCTACCTGCTTCACTCTTGCTAATGCAATCTCTCTGAACTTAGTAAAGACAGGAAGCGGAGTCCAGTCAATGTTCAGGAAAGTTAAGTTATCAGATTCATCAGACTTCAACAGATCTTGATACTTAACAATCGATTGCCTACCTAAAGCATAAGACATATACCTACTGTAATTTGCCCTATCACTATAGAAGCTAAGATTACCTGTAATGTTATAGTCATCCCAGATAGCCTTACAAAATTGCATTCCCCATTCCTCATTTTTTTCGTCGTTTGGTATGAGGTGTGACGGAAATTTTGTCTGTTTAATAGTGGACATTCCTTCTTAATTTTTGGTTTCCAAATAATCTTTTAGGATCTATAAAAGACTCCGAAGACGTAGCATTTCGCTTAACCTTTGGAGCATTGTACATATTATGTATTAGAGCATATCCTGCTGCCATCGAAGCATCGTACTTCTGCGTATTGCTAAGATCAAATCTTAACCAATCTTCCAACAACTCTAAATAATTGCAGTTGGATATATACTCATTGATATAATCGTTAGTAGTTTCGTATATCATCATATGCGACTTCTTACTACCGGCTATACCTGCATTTCTTTGACCTGTAACATAATACAGGTATTTACTGTATCCGTTTTTTTGCATCCATTGGATACATCCTATACGGTTGTTCTCCACTAGCGCTTTACACCCAAAGAACTTAGCACAGTACGCTAGGTCTTTGAAGAATATCTCAGCTAGTTTTGGACGGTGCAAGTATTGGCAAACAAAAGCCATATTAAGTTCTGGAATCATATGACTCCTGCATAATACATATATCGCACCATCTGATCTTCTATTGTCTTCTGTAGTATTGTGGTCGAATGTATCGGCACCCATACTAAAGCTTGAGTTACTAGGTTTATCCTGATCAATTTGAACAGGATTATCTAGATACGCCTTAAGCATTTTAAACCTTCCGTTATCGGCTTCCTCAAAAGAGACGTGACCCATACTATCAGAAACAAAGTTACCATTTACAAATATTTCATCTTTCTGCCAAGCTATGATATCTATCTGATCATTGATTAATGTGTTGTCGTAACAACTATTATCACCTGCGTATCTAAAAGCTTCCATCCAGTTTAATGGATTTTTTCTTATATAAGATTGCAGCATAGATGGATTCTTTTCAAGCTGGCTTCTTTTAGAATTTATCTTTTTCCTATTTTCTTCTTTATTTACATTCCCATACTTGTCCCTGTCCTGAGCTTCATCTGCTGGTAAAAAATACCTATAAAGACCGGTTGATGTTTCCCTCGTCACAGGATCTCTATTTGTATGATCCGACTCGTCCCACATTCTACGATACAACTCCACTTCTCCTTCCATCTCCTCAACTGTAGAAGTGTACAACATTTTACCTAACGGTAACCCTGTTTCTCCATTCACAACACAAAACTGAGCGACTGAGTGCCTGTCTTCAACGTTCACGTCTACAGTTTTAAATATCTCGTCAGCCACGTATCTATGCAGTATAGTCCCATCAAACGCTGTGGCTTTCGAAGATCTCCACTGTATCCAGCTACCTAGCTCAGGTTTATTCTTTTCTGCTAATGCTTGCTTGCCTCGTTTGGCAGTCTTAGTAAAACTCAATCCCGACTTTGGTCTTGCACCTCCCGAAGTGTCGTACACAGGTCTAAAGAACTCAGGCAACCTATGGAAGGCTTTAACAACCGTATCCATATAAACTACTTTGCTGGCATCTTCAGATGTCTTGGACTGTATACCTGCGTGACATTCGTACATCCTAGTAGGCAAGTCCAACAAAAACGCAGCACTCTTAGCAGTTTTACCTTCCCTTCTTTTTGTCACATACAACATACCGTAACACTCAGGAGTATCAATCGTATTCTGCAAGAAGTAAAAAAATTCTTTATCAGAAGCTCTGTATAATGGATATCCATTGTTAGTCGGTATACCAATATAGACCCACTCTAAGAAAAAATAATTTAATCCTGTAATGTACGTTGGCTCACCTTTGTTCATAAACCACATACCATTAATACGCTTAAACCAAGCCCCTTCTTCAAACGCCAAAAGCTCTGTATCTAGGAAGTCAGGATTAATTTCCCTTCTCTCTAACTCCATAGCTTTTTGTTTTTCGTACCCCTCAGGGAGACCCGACCTTTCCCAATATTGCTCTTCAGCAATGTCGCTCCTAGACTCAACTCCAGTGTAAACAAATTCTTTATTTACTCTATCGTAAACATAACCTACAGGGGGGAGCCAACACTCCAACCCCTGTATGTTATAACAAACTTGCCTGTCATCAATTTTCTCGTGCAACATTACTGTGTAAGTTTATTTGCGTAACTCTCAGGTGTTGCCATTGATTCGTTTAGGTCTACCCTATCCATTATCTCGGTATCACCCCTGAATACTTCTTCGTACAATGCATCTAATTGTATACGTAGATCATTCAGAGAATCATTTAACTTGGCTTTTATCTGATAAGCTTGCAGTAAGTCTTTCCCTTCTTCCTCTGCCACAGGTAGTATAAGCTGTTCTAAGATCTGATCAAAATATGCTTCCTGAGCAACTATAGTAGCAAAAGCCCTACTGTGCTGTATTTTTAACATTTGCTGCACTACCTCTATGTACAAGCCACTAGATAGCTTAAACATCTGAGACAGTATGTTTGAGTCTTTCTCTAAGTCAAACCCTGCAAGTGTAGCAGCAATCTTTTTTCTTTCGCTTAGTACAGGCAACTGCGTATGCAGTGGTGAGCCTTTGTCATACATATAGCAAAAGTACTTTATTCCTTTAATTCGCTTGGCTTTGTCATCCCTAAACAACCTCCTAAATCCATCCACTCTATCTACGGTTTCAACCTTCTGTGGATCTTTAACTTTATGGATAGGGAAGAACATTGCTTTGAATTGTACGTCTCTAAATCTCATACTCGTCAATATACATAAAAAAAGCCCTACCTGTACAATTACAGATAGGAACTTCTTAAAATCGCTTCTGGTTTCTTAGTAACCTGCATTCTGCTCGCCACTTTGTAATCATAGCTTTCGCTTCATTATCGTCCCACTCTAATGGCTTGCTTTTGCTAGCGAGCATATCGTCAATCAAATCATCGCCTAAGTCGTGCCTAAGTAAAACTTCATATCGTTCTATGTTACCAGACAAAAGCCTGTTACACTTACGGCACTGGACTCTACAATTGTTTTCATCAAATCTATAACCCAAATAAGCTCTATCTATAAAATGTCCGTTATCCATTCTAATAACAGAGTCAACTACAGAGCAAGTATAACATTGGCAAAAACCTCCGTCACTTGCATATCTATATCTAACAATTCTAGACCACCAAAGATCTAGCTTTCTAATTAATGCTGCGTCCATTAAAACTGACCACCAAAATTATCATCAAAAAAATCTTGCTCGTCCTGCTCTTTAGATAATTCCATTAGCATATCTTTGGCTCTTTCTATTCTAGAGAGTTGTTTCTCTAACCACTTTTCTGATCCCTCATTTATTGCTTCTGTAAGATCATTGGCTAATGGGTCTAATTCATTCTTGATAATTTTTATAGCTTTATCTCTATCTGTCATAGGTTATAAAATTTAACCTCCGAGTATCCGTATTTTTCTGTACGCTCCAACTCTTCAAGTTTTATGTTAAATGGTTTCGGATTCTGCGATAGATAGGGAAACTCATAAACATTACTGTGTAAGATTGTGATTGAAGTCCTGTCTGTTTGCCATTTAAAAACACCTTTGTATTTTACTCTGTTCTTTTTAAAATCTAAAACTTCGTAAACTCTAGATGATATCTTTAATCTTGAGTAGGGTGGCTTACTACCCTTCTTTACTGACAGTATCTCCTGTATCTGCTTCTTCAGCATCTTCTTCTTTTGCTTGTTCAGCCTCTTGAGCCTTCTGAATCATTTCACGAATCTTCTCTGCTACGTTCAATATAATAGCAGATATATCCTTAAACAAAATAAATCCGTTTACTGTCTCAATATTTGACTTATAATCCTCTAATACTATACAGTTTACAGATTGCTTAAATTCATCAGAAAGTTCTTCGTATTGCTTTTCAGTTAAACATATTGCAAAAGGAACTCCAGCCATAACAAAATCGGCTGACCCCGAACTAGCATCTATTGGAGGTAGATCAACTTCAGATTCGTTAAGGTTAAAACATAGATAAATATTACGAATAGCTCGATGAAGGTTGTACCTGATTACACCTTCAGAAAAACTTTCATAAAGAGAAACCAAAGATGATTCACTTGGTATCTTACCTGTTGTCTCCATCAGGCTGTATATAACATTTGTAAATCTAGGAATGACTTCCTTTTCCGGCTTGACATCACCAACTACCTCGTAGCCGGTAATCATATCTAATATATTTTCTGCTTTCATAGAACTAATGTATTACTTAAATTTAACATTTGCAAAGTCTTTTTGATCTACGATACATATAGCGTCAGACGGCATAATTAGCCAATACTCAACGCCTTCATATATAATTGTTTGAGCGTACTTAGCCATAAAGTATATAAGGTCTCCTTCTTTAGCTCTTAGCCAATAGTCACCTCTCAATGGTTCACTCTGTTTGATTAACCTACCCCACCACTTATAATACTTCTCGTGATCGTGCCTGTCTAGCATATTAGGGTCAATTATAATAGACGAACTAATATTCTTTATATCCTCTTCGTCTGATATTTTCTCTAACAAGATGTACCCTCCAATAGGATTTAATTTGGTGCCATCAATCGTACACTGAATCATATTTGGTGTAGCTGCATAAACCTCCATACCTTCTACCTCAAACGGATCCATCATAGTTAAGTTGTGTTGGAACATAATCTGAGTTCCTACCTTTAGGCGTTCCCTCATATCAGTTTCATTGTAACTACTCCACTCGTGTACATTGTCATCCATACTACGGTACGGTATTTTTTCTGTAGCTGAAAACGATCCGATCTCACAGGCAATCTCGCCTATACAAAGCTTTTGGTATTCCTCTAAGTTACGGTCACCTACAAGAAGCTTGTTGCCATCTGCCACATCTGTATAAATCTGTATTTGATTACCGTCGGAATCTTTAATCGTTTTTTCATTATCGTAGTGCTTCTCTACTTTAACTAAAATTTTATTATGACTTTTCATTATTATTTATGAATTGTATTAAACAGGTAACTGGGGAGTTGCGTGCGCTTTTTTATTACTTGAGTACTTATTGATAGAAAGTATACTATTAATACAAATAGTACTACCTACTACAATAAAGTAATAATCACCTACCTTCTGGATTCTTGAGTATTCAGAACACATAGCCAAGTAATTTAAAGCTTCCTCTTTACTTTTAAAATTATTTTTTTTATCTAGCGCATATCTAGTTTTCAAAAACCCCTTTTTGCCCGAAGATTTTTTTAACCTATGGAAAGAAGGTTGGCTAATACCTAAATACGCTGCACCTACCTGTTCAGTTGTTGTCGCTGTCCAAAGGTCATAGCTTCTATAAACTTCATTGCTTACCTGTTCTAGTCCAATGCTTTTATTTCTACATCGACTTTTGAAGTCAGCTTGAAACTTACTAAGAAGTAGGCTGCTAAATATAAAATTAGAAAATACCTCATAAGAATGCAACATACTAGCTGGTGTAGCTATGCAGTACTTATTGTTGGATCCTCCAATCTTGTGTACACTTTTTATGCGGACTCCAGACTTGGAATCCACTAACCACCCCATACTCCTAAGCTTTGCAACGTACCTATAAGCGGTAGAACTAGCTATACCATATGACTTCAAAAAAGAAATGTGGTCTGTGGTATAGCCTGCTCTACCAATACCGTTCTGCCTGAGGATTGAATAAATCCACAATGCTTTGCGATATTCGCCAAAGTTCTTCCTAAGGAAAAACACAGGAAGAAGTTGCGTATTATATGTGGCTGTGGTTTGCATACGTGCGCAATATAAAACTAATAAATTTAAAACACAAAGTATTTTAACTTTGCAAATTTAATTATAATTTCAGATATTTGAATTATTAGTTAATCGAATACGATTGATTATTGCAATTCAATAGAGGGGGCATCAAGCTCTCTCTTTTTGGAAACAACCAAATAAATCAGATGCTAGGTATATTCTCAAACAAAGGACAAGAACATCTACGCAAAAGTTCGGAGGCTGAGAAGGCGGTAGAGCGAGAGTACGGAATAACGTTGCTCCAGTTTCAGGAATCTCGAACAAGTAGGATTGATGGCGTTATGGTTAACGCAGAGGGACAGGTCGTAGGAATCTATGAAACTAAGTCTAGAACTGGTAACCTAGAATACAATGGTCAGGATCCTGTTTTTAGATTTAGGGATAAGGACTACGACAGTATGCTAATAACGGCAGACAAAATTAATACGATGAAAAAGATGTCAACTTATCTTCAAGTATCATCGTACCTGATATGTAACTACACGAACAACATAATAGGTGTGTTTCAAGTTACTAACAACTCAGGATCAATAGCTCTGCAAAATATACAACTAAAGAAAATACGTACTCGTGCCAACGTCAATGGCGGTACTGCGCACAGAGAAAATTATTTTATACCGTTACACAACGGAACTTTCTTTGAAAAAGATAGCTAATTATAGTTGTTTGTTGTTAATTTTTTTTGTAAGTTCAGTGGGAGGAATGCCTCCTGCTGAATTATCTTAAACTTTTAAATACGCTTAAAATGCAAGAAGACAAAAACAAAGCTTGGTGTGGAACACCTATGGTGAACAAATTAGAAGAAGAAATGAGGATTGCCTCAGAGAAGAAGAAAAAAGAAGAAGAGCAAGAAGATGAATTCGGTACAGACTTCTTGAGTGACAAATTCAAAGAGGCGGACAAGAAGGTAGAGTCCGGAGAGATATCTTGCAACCTAGACGATCCTGAGGATTGCGAAGCTTGTGGTAGCTAATGAAGAAGAAAGAATGTAAAGGATGCAACAGGGAACTACCTCTTTCAAGCTTTGGGAGCAACAAAGCATCGAAGGACGGAAAACAATACAGGTGTAGAGAGTGTTTTAAGAACTATGTCAACAGGAACAATAAAGTAAAACAATCTGTACACTTTGATGTATCGCAGAAGAAACCTTCTTACGACAGAGTCAAACTACTTGAACAGATAGAAGCAATAAGAAAAAGGGAGTGCAATAAAGAGACAGCTAGTGGATTTGACTTTACTTTCCTATGGACAAACGAGAAGTTTTATTAAATACTGAAATCAAAACCAAATGATAGTTATGAAATCTTTTGTTCTAAAAATCACAGGGAATGTAAAAGCATTCGTAAAGTCAATGAAGTATCGCTTGTCTAAGAAATTAGAAAAAGGATATTCAGTGTTCACCTTTGACGAGAGGTCTATCCTGCCTTTAGTAAACACTCTTTTTAACAAAAACAGGTACTTGAATGTATCTAACCAGAGTGTCATTAAGATATCAAGTATCCTTACTGAAGGAACCCCTCTCAATTTACCAATATACATTGCAACCCTTAAGGCTATTGTTGGCGATAGGACAATATTAGAAATCAAGTTCTACGCATTCAAAAAGAACTTAAGCGAAACGGAGTACTTCCTTTCTGTCATTGCGTACAATATGGTAAGCGGAAGCATTGACGTGTTCAGCTCCAGATCGATAGCAATGCTAAAGTCGTCTGCAATAAACTTTGAGTTCAAACTCGATTGGGACAACAAAAAGATACTAGTCTTCAAGCCGGTTAAAATGCAATCTATGAATACAGCAAAAATGCAGTACTCCGTAGACTTGCCTAGCTACGATAACTTGAATCCTCCAACATTCTTTTTGGATAATCCGAGATTGTACAAGAGACCGTACAGAAGATTTCAATTAATCAGATCGATAACTGTAGATTAAAATGGTAACGGTAAAGATAAACGACAACCTAGTCAGGCTCATAAATGGGCAAGAGTGTTGGGGCGAAGATGCCTTCCTCTTTTCTAAGATTGAAATATATATGGCTGACTTCGATCCTTTTAATGACGATCACGTTGCAACGATTAATCTTCCAGAACCTGCACCTGTTCAAAATTTATACGAATTTGAAAGTGACGTAATGCTGTACGTTGAGGCAGTAGTAGCCAACAGAAGTTCTGACGGAGAGACCTTATTTATAACTGTACAAGAAAGATAATTATGAAGGCTAAAAACAAAGAAGGTGTCAAATCTGTATATAAGGGGAGTATAACAAACAAAACTGACGTTGCAACCCTTACGTTAGAGATCGACCCAAAACGAGTATCAGAAGTTATAAATTTACTTAGAGCAAATGGATTCGCAAAAAACCTAAAAGTTAACCTTCCACAATAGTATTAGTTGTTTCCAATTTTAAGCCCTGTATGCTTCGACATATGGGGCTTTTTTTATGGAGTGGACTATAGGTTCGTCTGTGAAGAAAAGTACCCTTACAGGCGATATATGAAAGCTAGGGGGCGTATGGGGGCAGATAGGGGTAAATGGGGTGGGGTGTACTGTGTGGGTGGGTGGATGTAGCCGATATAAAATATCAGGGGGTGGTGGCAAAATTGGGATATTTGGATTTTTCGTATATGTTTTTCGATAATTTGCAGCGATTTAGCACCGACTAATTATATCATATAACGCCGAAACACTAGTATTTACAGGAGGTTTCACCGTATTTTAGTAACACATATGTTATCAATTACGATGCGTACAAAATATATACAATAAAATCATATATTAAATAATTCTATGTCTGTATACATATGCATTAATCACATATAACATTTTCCTATGCGACAACATATAGAAAAAACATATATATAAAGTTTCCACATATGTCACGCGCGCGCACATTAACGCGTACGCACACACATACGCGCACACATACGCGTACACGCACGCACGATACACGCGTACGCACATACGCACACACATACGCGCACGCGAATAAACGCGCACACGCATACACACGCGCATACACGCACGCATACACACACGCACGCACGCACACACACACAGAACACATAGAAAAAACTCTTATATATTGTTTCCTTATATATTGATCATTATATAGTATATTCTCTTATATGTATTTTAGCTATATGGACATTGCAAGTATTACGATTATTTACATATGTAGAAATATCTAATATGCTAGAACACCAGTAAATACGTTGAGCACTTTTGCACTGGATAATACATTATAAAAATAAATATTCGTTCTGGAACACCAGTAAACAAAGGCGAAAACATATAGCGAAAAAAAAAATGTAAATAAAAATTTGGAATTGTCATTGACATACCCCCATCTTTACAATGTACCAAACAAGAATACTACTTATTACATAACAAATAAATCTTTATATTATGCAAAGCGCACAATTTGAGCAGCTATTAGCTGTATGCCCGAATGTATTGTTTAACCTAACTGGCATTCGTGCAGTTGAGACTACATACCAGATGTCTGTGTATGGGTACTACGACGGCTCCAACGAACTGGAGAAGCACACATTACAAAAATTCATATATGAAAAAGACGGCAGGTCTCACCAGATAGGATATCTGGCAGCCGTGACATTGGTGGGCGCCAAAATCAGCCAAGCCAAGTATAAGGCGATGGCGCGCCAAGCCAGCGAACTGGAGGCGAAAACACATATCAAAAAATTCGATATGTCGATGCCTCTGGAGGCGTACAATGCCTTACCAGTACTATAAGATTGGGAGCTCCGGCTCCCTTTTTTTGTCTGGACATATGTGAAAAATTTATATATGTCTTTTTTCTATATGTACCCAGTAGAACATATGTGATTATTTCATATATGTTTTTTTATATTTGAACATATTTGGAAAATTAATATATGTGTTTTTTGTATATATGTACCCAGACATACATATGTAGAAAATTAATATATGTGTTTTTTGTATATATGTACCCAGACATACATATGTAGAAAATTAATATATGTGTTTTTTGTATATGTGTACCCAGACATACATATGTAAAAAAGTTATATATATATTTTTTGTATGTGTTTTCAACATATCTGAAAAATTAATATATGTGTTTTCAACATATGTGAAAAAGTTATATATGTATTTTTTGTATGTGTTTTCGATATATCTGAAAAATTAATATATGTGTTTTCAACATATGTAAAAAAGTTATATATGTGTTTTTTATATGTGTGTACATATATGGAAAAGTTGTATATGTGTTTTTTATATGTGTGTACATATTTGGGAAAATTATATATGTTAATTAACATATGTGTATTTATTATAATATGATCGTGTGTATATATATATGTGTGTTTTTTATATATGTGTTTGTATGTGTGTATATTCGTATATGTATTATTTTAATATGGACATTGCACGCATTACGATTATTTACATATGTAGAAATATCTAATATGCCAAAACACCAGTAAATGTGTTGAGGCATTCCAGAGGCATTGACACATTAGCAAAAAAAATATATCGGCGGAAACCCCAGTAAACAAAGGCGAAAACATATGGCGAAAAAAAAAATGTGAAAAAAAATTTGGAATTCTGGATGCAATGTCCACATCTTTGAATTGTCGGCAGCGATATTGCTGCAATTCACATTAACAAAGTAACATATGACATACGAAAGTGTGCTTATGAGTGCAATATGCGAAAATGCGCTCACCAGTAAAACTGGAGACATCCTATTTGGGGATTTAGAAATGCACTGGGATAGTGCGATTGTTAAAAACTCCGAAGGAGGTTCTATTACATTATCAGATGTGCGATTTAAGATGAGTGTAAGTACATCTGTAAGTCCTTACTCAGGTAAGATATCTAATAATTTTAATGTAGAGGTTAAGCACTCAAATGGGCGCTTAATGTACTCACACTTGCGTAGCGATGAGGAGCGTGTTGAGTTATTTAGAATTCTTGAGGAGTGTATGGAAAGGTTTACGGAGTCAAATAAATCAGTTAACGAAAAGGTATGGGCTATACTCGATAAGATATAGCAAAAAAAAATATATGTCGGATGACTTGACATTCCGAGTTATCCGGCATATCTTTGTAATCGACATCAATTTTTTCACATAAATCACATAACAATGCAGTTTTTAGTAAACATCGGATTACTTAACAATCCATATGCAAATAAAATAGAGCGCACAATCAAGAAAATGGACGGCGTGCGAATTGTAAAATCATTCTACTCTGTAGGTCACTTCGAGGGCAGCGAACCAACATTTATAGGTTTGCTTGAGTTCGACTACAAAGGTAGGTATGATAAGTATGGTAGCCACGAAGCGACTTCAGACTTTCGGGAATTTATGAATCTGTTGTGTTTGATTTTCAATCAAAGATGCATACCTGCGAGGTGTGCCGATGGACATCAGCAAATGTACGGCGATGATGCTGCATCATATCCATTCGATAACAAGTACTTCTTGACATTTGCTCACAGACATCCATTCAATAACTACTCCCTATGGGAGGGAATCGAAATCAAATGTCCATTTGCATTCTGGAATGCTGCTGACTGGACGGCGATATTTGGCGAAGCCACTAAAAAATAATCAAATCACATACTGGGCAGCAAGTAATTGCTGTCCGGTACAAATCAAGTCTTATGCTTTTAGCAATCACTTTTTTCGCTACATTTGTGGCGTACACTATAACACATTCACTAAAACAAATAAAGAATATTATATGAGACATTCTCTCTACAACTGCAATGCAGTTGAAAACTTAATCAATCGTTACTCACAAGTGCAGGGTAACACATTCACACAATTGTACGAAGGTGTGCTCGGATATGGCAAATTGGTGTTGAAAGCGCCACAAAAGAAAACTGCCGTTATCACAGAAGTGCCACTCAATGAGTGGTCAAGCGCACACAAGATCCGTATGTATAATAATTGTCCTAAAAAATATCAAAATCTGTAATTATGGAAATTCCAGAAAAAATGTCTCTTAAAGAGGCGAAAGTAATTATCCAGAAAATGCTTAATAAGGAGCAGGATATACTTTCATTAGCTCAATTGATGAAATATTCAGAGCAATCCGAAATGATAGAATTGGCTATGCGATGCGTATGTATCGATAAGGATATTGAAAGGCTAAAAGAAACGCAACATTGCGCAACAGAAGAAATCGCATACAATATCAATAATATTCATTGTGCATTGGAAACGGATGATGAAATCAGAACATTCTGGTCAGCATTGCATCCAAATAATTTGCTTGTACTTGCTTATATTAATCAAAACGATGTAGGGTGCGAGCAAGAAACCCATTAGCATAAAAAATATGTGTCGGATGACTTGACATTCCGAGTTATCCGGCATATCTTTGTAATCGACATCAATTTTTTCACATAAACAATCCGATATATGGCACGAAGTGTAATGACATATGGTGAGTCATCTTTGTTCTTATCAAGTGACTTCCAAGAATCAACAGATTATAACGACTTCAAGTACGACTTGGCAGCGCTGATATGCAGCAAGTATAAAAGCTTTGACAATATAGCGCAAGAAGGCAGGTATTACGATAGGGAGGGAGGCATAATTGCTGAAAACCAATACTGCTACATTGTGACATCAGTTTACTTCGATATTGTTTCTGTAAACTTTTGCGTAAAATACGAAGCATTTGCCAGAGGCAAAGACGGAATCGCTGAGGCATTTATCCATAAGATACAGAGCAATGTAATCAAGCTTATTAAGAAAGCAGGATACAATGTGCTTATGCGAACTGCTACATTCAGCAATGGCGAATCAATTTATTCACAAGCTTAATCAAAGATTATGTTTATAGAAATCGAGGATTACTTCGGCAATACTTTGCTTTTAGCAAAGACCGAACAAAAGAATTACACCAAATTTCAAGACTTGTTAGGCTTTGTTCTTGCAGGTGTAGAGGCAGGCGAAAGTGGTAATGTAGTGCGTTACCAATCTACTGAAAAGGATTTGACTGCGCTCCAGTTGTGCACATTTGTAAATGTATTCAACGAGCAGCATTGCGAAAAGTTTGAGCTCATAAATGAGTTTCCGTACTAATTTACAATTAGTAAAAAAAATATGTGTCGGATGACTTGACATTCCGAGTTATCCGACATACCTTTGTATCGACATCAATTTTCTCACATAACATCGAGACTAATGGAATTACTATCAGTAACCAAAATGACCAATCGCATCATTAAAATGTACAATCTGGGCGATAAGGCTGACGCAAGTTGGTACACAGAGGCGTACAAGCTATCCTGCGAATTGGCGCAGAAGTACAACACACAGACAGAGCGTGTAGCCGGTGTGATTGCTGCATTATCGCCAATGAAAAATTGGAATATGAACATCCGATTAGCTGATGACTTCTTTGCAGGTCGCAAAGTTGGTCACACCAAAGCTATGGTCAGCAAAGCAGAAGCAATTGGAACTGCTGACATCAAAGACATACCTGACATACTGAATGGCAACAAAATCACTAACTTCTATAGCAACATCATCAATCCGGCGTGTAACACTCGTGTTACGATCGATAGGCACGCAATTATGATTGCTATGGGAGGTGTTAACCTATCGCAGCAGGAACTTTCCTCACTGGCTAACACAGACAAGAAATATAAAGCGATTGCAGATGCATACAGGAGAGCAGCAGAGAAACTTGGTGTTCGTCCTTTAGAAGTGCAAGCAGTCACTTGGGTTGTATGGCGTAAGATTAAGTCATACAAGTAAGGTATGTTTGTTATGTGAATGTTTGGACATTGCAGCCTGTACCTGCCTTACCTTAATCGGTATGGGTTGCATTTCTTTAAAAATCAAAACTAAGCGCAAAATGGTAGAAATCTTAAAAATAGTAAAGGCGATTTATTTTATCAGCCTATTGTTGACCGGTATTTGTATTGTATTAGCAGTACAATACCATCGAAAGAATAAAGACAATGAATAAGTTAACCAAAACAAAAGCGCCTACTCCAGAGGAACAGGTATTGTACGATAGGTTCTGTGAAATATGTACAGAGCTATCACATTACACTGAGATGGTGCCTATAGGCAGTAAATTTGGGTATGGTGGCAAAGTTGTATGGATTACATACAAGTCATCGCAAGTGAACACTAAATGGATTTATGTGTATCCACAAGAAAGGCTATTAAATAGCTGGCATTCTATGTACTTTTGGTCTGTTACTATTGAGTCACAGAACAAGATTTTAGATATCCTTACGGATAAGTTACAAGAGTATGAGCTGTCACCTCACTGGCAGCAGATTAAACAAAATAACATTGCCAGAAAAAAGGCATCAGAAGAAAGATTTAAAAAATTAAGAAAATGACAAAATCAGATTTAAAAACATTAGAATTAGCTACATCAAAGGTTACCTACGAGTTATTACAAAACTTGGATATAGGGGATTCGGTAGAATTGGGTAACGGATATTACTTAATTCATCAAGAGTACGATTATGTGGATTTAGATGAAGACGACTGCGAAGATGAAAGCTATTTCGTTATATACAGCGATGAAATAGGAGATGACATCCTATCCGTACAATACGAATCAAGAGATAGTAATTCCGTAGAGTTTACAGACATATACGGAATATTTTAGTTTTAATCACTACAGGGATGTTTATATGCATCCCTGTTTAAACTTATTTAAAATGACAAAATCAGAATTAATTGAAGCATTAGCTGACTACAAAGATGATACCATTTTGAACTTCTTTGTAATACCTACAGATGGCTCAGAATGTGATACAGACGAAAATGATGAATCCATAAAATTCATAGGGGAATTACATACAGGTCAAGTTGATGATGAAATCCCACAGGTGGATTTAGGATTTATTAAGAATTAATTAATTAACTAGGGGCTAGATAAGTAATTATGAAACATTATTTCAGTATAGCAATTCTAATGACTCTTGTTGCTTGTGCACGAGAGCCATTAGAATTTTGCTACGAACCATACAGAGAGGTTTGCACAAATAACATTGACTTAGGTCAATCATTGCGAACAAGTACAAAGGATTGGGTACAGAATAACCTACCTAATCTGGAGTCATACCAGTATGAATTCTTAAACAAAGTTTTAGTGCCATCACTTGTAGAAGAAATGAAGTGGGGTTTACCTTTAGAAGTAATGACTGCGCAAGCTATTCTTGAGAGTGGTTGGGGTAGGAGTGAATTGGCTGCAAAGTACAATAATTATTTCGGCATAAAAGAATACCGGAAGAATAGAGGTGGCGTTAAATTATATAGCGACGAGTATGTGAAAGGAAATAAAGTATCAATAAGATCCAAGTTTAGGGTGTACGACACACCTGCCCATTGCTTCGCAGATAGAAGTGAGTGGTTCTTAGGGAATAGTCGTTACCAAGATTTAGACTTTGAAAAAATAGATTGCTTCCAGTTTACAACAGAGTTACAGGAGCGTGGATATGCCACAGACATAAACTACACTATTAGATTAAATAGGATAATAAAAAAGTACAAGCTGTGTGAGTACGCTGCTTGGGTTAAGCGTAGCATATGAAACGCCGATACCGATTAGAAAAAAAAATATACGAGGCAAAACCCCAGCAAAATAAGGGGAGAACACATTACGATTAAAAAAATATGTCGGAAAGCTTGACATTAATTTTGTTCCGGCATACCTTTGTAATCGACATCATCAATTTTCACAATCAATTGTTCACATTATGAATGCAAAAGAAATTCAGCTCCTGTTTCAGCAGGACACAGACTTAAGGGTAACAGCTACAGGCATTATTACGAATACATCCGTAGGTCACCCAGTATTTACACCAGAAGAGTTGGCTTACAAGACAGACACACGAAAGCGTATTTATAATCGCACAGAGAATGGCGAGGACAAGTACATTAATGTGTACTACGAGGGTCACGAAAGTAGAGACAGCGAAAATAGGTACTTTAAAGTGAATGGGAACAATTTCCAATGGAGCGTTTGGTACTATATCCACAAAGGCGAATTGACTTGTGTATCAATTAGCGCTGACAAACACGATGATTGGGCGATACATTATCACACAACTATTGTAGAAGAGTGCATATTGGGTTGCCCAAATTACAGCGAGAACTACGAGGATGTAGATGATGCACGAGAAAGCTTCTTGAAAAAGTGTTGGAAGTTAGGTCGATTTGGTACGGCAGCGTGGAAAGCGTTGTACCATATGGATAACAAGCGACTATCCAAAATCTGGATAGACATCATACAATTGGCTCACAATTCGCTGGCATATGACAAACCATTTGAAATGCAGATGATTACTGAGGACGAATTTATCGGTTCGTTCAAGAAAAGACGATTTGTATTACAGGTAGCAGGTCACGATATTTACTTCTCGACTTCGGAGCATTGTGTAGACTTGTATGAGATAATCGCAGGATCCGTAGGTGCAGTTTTAGGCATGAAGCAAGAAGTTGATGCAATCATCAAGCCGTTCCGTAGTGGAAGTCTTAACGAACTATGGATTGCCGGCTTGATTAGTCCTTTGGGTAAGACTAAAGCAGTATACTTTAATGGAGACTATGTTGACTACTTCGGCGAACCAGTAGAGTATGTAGATGCAAGCGATGCCGAGCACGATGCACAATTGATTAACCAAATTTTTCACTTAAACTAATACTATGGATTTCAACGAAATCAAATTTGTTTACAGGCAGTCATCTGCCTTAGGAGATTCACTACTTGTGCCTGCTATTGAATCAGCAGGCACCGGTGGTTTTGCAATGATTCTGGAGCTCATATCTTTATTCACAGATACACCACCAGAACAGGTTATGAACGAAATACAACTGCACTACTGGAAAGAATTCCGAGCAGGCACATCAGACTACGCAATCGTGTATCACTCGTCAGCCAATGACGAACACACAGCAGCTGTGCTTGTAAGCGATTCATTCGACAAAGCTTTCAACTTCCTGCCACAGGGTGAGGGCGAGCAGGCTATAATGTATATGTCACTTCGTGGTAAATGGAATGCAGATTCCATATCTGATGCTGCAAAGATAGACTCAGAACTTAATCGCAAGATGAATGCGTTGGACGATACCGATGATTCATTTTGGGATGACTTCGAAGCTTTACTCAACGAAGTTGATGGAGAGCCAGAAGATATTTAACAAAACATTAACACAAAAAATTTG
>Ga0209951_1000069_pt1 | contig 25297 bp, 24 predicted proteins | sample SalPon2_A_H2O_MG_2_FD_185725 | JGI IMG/M metagenome (GOLD analysis project Ga0209951, IMG submission 185725) | Salt pond water microbial communities from South San Francisco under conditions of wetland restoration - Salt Pond MetaG SF2_A_H2O_MG... ...
AGATTACATCATAATCAATATCTTTTAAAAGTTTGATTAGATTATCAGATGGGAATGCACGTTGATTCATCATATCACCTGGTATATCAATCTGATGTTGTTTTACGTTTGGTAGGTTTAGTTTCTTAGTAACTTTACCCATTGGAACTAAAACATGCCAATAATATTCACCATATTGCTCTAATCCTTTGATATGATTATGTATCACATCAATGAATGAATCCTTTTCAATATTAGAAGAGTTGGTGATATTTGGTATCACCAACACCTTCCTAGCATTGTTATAATCTATACTTTCCCAAAACTGCATTATCCTATAACGATTTCTTTAACTTGTTTAATCTGAGATTCAGTTAGTGTAACTACCCCCTTTAATATGTATTTGGATAGTCCAGCGAAATCATCATATCCGTATTTTTTACACAAATATTTTACATCATTAATATCCATTCCGCTGGATTTCATTGTATTACAACTTACACATAAAAGTTGTCCGTTTTTAACTTCGGTAGGTCCACCATAAGCGTGTCCCAAAATGTGGTCAGCGGCGTAATCATTGTTGTTCAAATCACAACCACACTTTTTACATTCAGCACCTTGCTCAACCCACATCTCTTCATTTTGTTTCTTATTGAAGGTACGGGAATCATCTTTAGTTGTTGTTTTTAACCCAAAGTTAAATACACCTTTAGTGATAAAGTGATGGTAGATGTATAAAAGGTCATCAACTCGTGCTCCACCAGTAAATACTGAAGGGAATTGGTGAGTTTCGTGCTTTCTTACATTCTTTGGTTGATTATCTTCCGATAGGGGAACTACCTTACCATCTACAACCTCATATAATTGATATGGGTGGTGAGCTACTTTTGATTTAGTTAGTTGAGTGTAAGCCTCTTTAAGTTCTTTGTATAACTTCTTAGTATTCGGCTTATACTTACTAAACCCACCAGCGTTACGAGCTGATTCGGTGATTAACATAATCAACTTTTTTAGAGAACCCTTACCCCAAACACCACCACGCGAGTTTGATAAACGCCCCTCTACAACTACACCATTAACAATCTTCAATAGTAAATCTAATTCTGAAATTAGTGTATCCTCTGGTTCTGATAATCGTTTAATCAATTCTTCATCACGATACATATCGTTAAGTTCAGATTGAGATTCCAATCCACCAAATGTATCACTAAATACACCACCTTTGTATAAATAATAAAGAGCGAATGATACCATTTCATCAGTTGCTCTACGAGTCAAAGGAACTGAAACATGTGCTAAGGTTTTATTTTTACCTTTATGAAGGATTTCTTTGAAGATATCAATAGCTTTTGGAGAATCAACTGCCCCACGCTCTCTACAAATATCAGCTACTATATTATCAATAGCGTTTCTTTTATCAGCATGAGACATATCGTGTAAATCATTCAATTTCAGAAATAACTCTTCAGCTTGTTTATCAGTAATATCTCTGTATTCATATATTTCAAATTTAAGATTCCAGATATATGTTTCTAAAAATGGATAGTTTACAATAATATCCTTAATTGTCATATTAGATAAATCAAAATTATTACCAGTTTCATCACTTAAAATAGTACCTTCTGGCAATCTAACAAATCCATTTAGGAATTTATATACAGTACGAGTTCGGTGGCCACCATCTACTACTTCCCAAACTCCATCTTTTAATCTTAAATGAACTGGCTGGAATGGATTACCCATAATGATATCCTTCATTAAATTTTTCTGCCAGTCGTTACCCTCTCCAAAAAGTAAGAGAGACCCATCAACATCAGGTCGTTGATACTTTGGTTTATCATTTACAGTTTTGTTACCAAATGATTGGTGCATTTTAGTAAAAGTCCAATCATTATGATTTTTAGTAACTTTACTTTTCATTGGTACAAATACATACTTTGTTTCAGTATTTGTAGTTTCATTTAATACTGTTATAGTATCATTTTTTAAACTTCGGCGATTTTTACGATTTGCCGGAATCTCAATTGTATTGTTCATATAAAATTATTTATGCCCGTTAGTTTATTTGATAGTATCCGAAGTGGGCACTTCTTCAACCATTTTACTTTGTAAATATACGAAATTATTTTGGAACTGCCAAACTTTTACTTAAAAAAGTTATTAACAATTACCAAAAATTTATTTCGTTAGATTCTTCTGGCGGATATGTATCGTGTCTGATAACATCCGTATTGTAATCTCTTGTTGATTTGGGATATGATTGAATCTCATGCTTCAACCTTTTCATCAAATCTTTTTTCTCTTTTTTGTTTTGTGCAATAATCTGAATGTATCTATGTTTTGGTGGTTCTTCTCTTCTCCAAAATTCTTTGTACCCATCCTTACCGATTTCTCTTTTCAGATGTTCTAAGTTACCACTACCCCAATTGTTAAATACACTTCTACTATGAATCCACTTAAATGGATTGTTGGATAGTGAGATACCCCAATTTGGCATTAGAGCTATATCAGTATTCAAACCTTGATATATCCAATTAGTTGCCTGATAGATACCACCTAAATGTTCTTGCCCATTATCAGCATATGAAAGTAGAACTTTGATGTTCTTATCATTTTCTTTAATCCACTTAAATGTTTTAGATAATGCGTTTGATTCTATATTAGAACCATACCCATCATCAACATACAATCTGGTTAACTCTAAGATATTATCTTTGGTTAATCCTTCACATACTGAAGTAGGTGCTTTTGCTCCGACTGGGAATCCGTAGATAGCACACCCAATGAGTTGTTGTTGATTACCGAATACATCTTTTTCATCATTACGATAATAGATACCCAATGCGTATCTACAAGATGTCCACGCGTGAGTATAGTGTTTCTTTACAATAATATCCTTAGCAATAGATTTTGCTATGGGAGAAACACTCACTCTACTTACATCACAATATTCTTTACCTTCTACTTTCAATTGGTTCTAATTTTCTAATTTCTAATTCTACTTCGTTTTCTGATTTTGGGTATGGTAAGATGGGGTGTTTCAAAGTTTTAAGTAACTTCCTTCTCTCACCACCTTTGGAAAGAATGTAAACATATCGGTGTTTACGTGGTTCTTTACGAATCCAAAATGGTTTATCAATTTGTTCTTGGATTTTCGTTGGGTCGTTTGTTCCATAATATGGAAATATTGTTCTCCCATGTTGCCACTCACCATCTTCACTAAACTTAAAACTCCAACTATCATTATATCGTAATGAATCACCTTGATACAGCCAATTTGTTGCTTGGTAAATAGTTCCGTTGTGTCCCTCTTTAGGGTCTGAGTATGATATCAGTGCTTTGATATGTGGAACATTCTCTCTTAACCATTCAAAAGTCTTACCTAAGAACCAACTCTCTATGTTTGAACCATACCCATCAAATACAAATACTCTAACTAATTCTAAAACTTCCGTTCTATCTAACATATCAGTTATGGATTGCCCACTCAATCTTCCGATTGGGTCTCCATAACACGCAACACCAATAAGTTTTTCTGAAGTATTAAAGAATTGATGTGAATCATCTTCAATATATAAACCAATAGCGTAAGATACCTTAGTCCATAAATGAGAATAATGATTCTTTATCACTATATCTTTTGCTACGGATTTGGAAATTTTTCTTACTGATAATTTTGATGTATCACAATAATTCTTTCCTACTTCCTTCATTACTGATATTTATCGAAATCACCTACTAACAAATGTGTCCAAGTTTCATTCCTAACAATTCTACGAATATTAGCAGGAGAAACACCATTGTTTCTAGCCAACACTCTTATATTTCTATGGCCTATTTTCCATAGTTTTCTGATGTTGTTTACCTGCTCTTCAGTCAGTTTATGTGCCGGATGTGATTCACCTCTTAATGCCATCCTATATCTCTTCATCAAATGGAATTTCTAATTGACCATTATCTGATAGATATTTGGATACATTTGGTGGTGAGTAGTTAGGGCCCTTGAGTACCTTACCATCTTCACGATATAAGGGTTTACCATCTGAGCCCAGTTTACTCATATTCGAACGATGTACCTCATCAAAGATATCTTCGATTACATCTTGCATTCCATGTGATATCATAGTACCCAATAGGATATATAATTGGTCTGCAAGAGCATCTGCTACCTCAATTAGGTCTCCATCTTTACACGCATCAAAATATTCTATCAATTCTTCTTTACCTAACTTATACCTCAGTACATAATCATCTTCTGAGATTAGGGTAGGTTTAAAGTTTCTCGTAGAATTATACGCTCTTTGGAATTCCAATAATTGTTCTAATTGCTTCTTCATAACTACTAATATACGAATAATTTTTTAATTATCCAAATTTATTTTACTGCGTTTATATAGGTATCTTTTGTTTGTACTCCTACAAATCGTTTTACTTCAGAATCACCATTTACCAACACAACTGTTGGGATATTTCGAACATTGAACTTTTGTGCTAACTCATACTCAGAATCTACATCTACTTTCTGAACAGGAACTTCTGATGATACCTGGTTCATAATCGGACCTAACGTTCTACACGGCCCGCACCAACTTGCTGAAAAATACAAATACTTCATTTTTTACCTTTTGTTAAACATTTTACACATATTTTAGATAGTGTTAAACCTAATGGTATTTCATCACCACATAGTTCACACTTTTTACAAAACTTTTTTTTATCCATCACAACTAATACAATCCGGGTCCATTGCCTGTTGTGCAATATCACCCCTTAGTACTGATTCAGTTCTTGTATAATATAAAGTTTTTACACCCTGTTTCCAAGCTTCCATATGGACTTGGTTTAACCACTTAGGTGTTGCAACAGATGGGAACGCAAGATTAAGGGATACCGATTGGTCGATATATTGTTGTCTTACACCAGCCTGTCTTACTAATTCTAACTGATTGATTTCTTTGAATGTTTTAAATACATCTTTTACTTTATCAACCTCTTTACCTTCTGCACAATCAGATACATTTATAATTCTACCATCACAATATACCCAATTATCTAATTCATCAATACCTTGAATAGAACCACCATCAGATAAAATCTTATCCCATGTATCTTTATTATTGATACCTACTTTTCTAAGTACTTTTTCTAACTCTCTGTTCTTACGGATGAATGTACCTTTAGCAGTTTGTTCTGTAAACACATTGGCTGCCCAAGGTTCAATACCTGGTGATACATTACCTGCCAACTTCGAATTAGATACTGTTGGTGCTACTGCTCTAAGGTGAGTGTTTCTCATACCTGTACCAACACACCAAAGAGGTTCACCATATTCAGATGCCATATCTCTACTCGCCCTTTCACTCTCAATCTTTAATTGTGAAAATATTCTACGAGTTTCAAACTGAGCTGGAAGTGAATCAAATGGAATACCTTTTTGTTGTAAGTATGTATGCCATCCTAATACACCCAATCCCAATGCTCTACCTTTTTCAGCAGAACGAACCGAATTCTCAAATCCTCTCATATTCTTAGCTCTTTGGAGAAACTCTTCTAATACTCCATCCAAAAACCAAGTTGCGGTATAAATCAAATCAGTATGTTTCCACTCATCGTACTTAGATAAATTCAATGATGATAAACAACAAACAAATGAGTGAGATTCATCAGTATGTAGGGTAATTTCACTACAAATGTTAGTCATAAAAACTTTTAGTGAATTTTGTTTGTATGCTTCGGGATTTGCTTTGTTTACGTTACCCTTATACATAATATAAGGTTCACCAGTTGCTTTTCTCTTCTGAAGTACCTTACCCCATCTTCTACGTGCTTCATCATTACCATCTTCCAACTTTCTCATAAACTTATCACCTACCACCACACATTGGTGTAGATTAAGACACTGTCGGTTTACATCACCTTTAGGTTCTCTGATTTCAATCCACTCATCGAAATCATCATGTTCAATGTTTAAGTTTACTGATGCTGCCCCTCTTCGTACACTACCTTGATTTGTTGCAAGAATTGTTGAATCATAAATCTTAGTAAATGGAACTACACCATCTGATGTACCATTTTGTGTAATTTTACTTCCCGCTGGTCTGATTTGGTTGATACCAATACCAACCCCACCACCATGTTTGGCAAGTAGCATCATCTCAAGGTTTTTTGTACCAATATCTTGAATGGAATCTGCTACATCGATTCCAAAACAACTAATGGGTAATCCTCTATCAGTACCAGTATTTGATAATACAGGTGTTGCTAGATTTAACCAACCTCTCCAAATGTAATCAAAGAATTTTGATGCCATTTGTGGTTTACCTAATCTACGAGCAACTGATGTTGATACTCTCCAATATGCATCCTTTGGAGTTTCACCTGCCAATAGATAACCTTTTGAGATTGTTTTTACATATATTTCCGTATTGGCCCAATCAGGAAAATCTACTCCTAATTCCCAGCCTAATTCTTCTCCAAAATTTTTCATAACTTTTTACCAAATATCGTTAAAATCTTCACCTTCATTCGCTTTAGAGTAATCCGTTGGTCTTACTGCAAAGAAATCGGTATGTGTTGTTCCTCCTGTTAAGTGATAGAACCAATCTAAATTAGATGCCTTCTTATCATTGTATTCAAAGTGAAAATCTCCACCTGGGATTGCATTATATCCCAACTCACCCAACTTTTCATTACCTCTCTTTGAGATAAACTCTTTTAGGTCTTTTGATTTTAGATTTTCTAAATCACCCATCTCAAACATCTTATCAATAAAGTTATGTTCCATCTCTACCATATATTGAGCTGCTTTGATAACATCATCTTTTACTTCTTCTAATAATTCAGGATATTCATCACACATATGTCTGAATAACTGACATCCCATCTTAGAATGTAGTGATTCATCTCTTACACTCCATTTCATTTGTTGTCCGATGCCTTTCAATAAGTTTCTCATTTGGAATGAGTAAAGAACTGCAAATGATGAGTACAATGATACTCCCTCTGCAAATGCTGAGAAGATTGCAAGTGAGCGAGCAACTTCTTTTCGTGCGATTGGATTGGATTCTAAATCCTCATATGTCCAATCCGCAGATGTTGAAGTTAGGAACTCAAACTTTTCTGCGATTGCAGGTTCATGTAAGAACGCTTCGAAATCTTCTAAACCCAATGTTTCGTTAAGATAAGAATATGCGGTTGCGTGGATTGTTTCTTGAGAACCGAACATCATAGCCATTTGTTTAATTTCGTGCTTTGGAAACCACTTAGTTACCATAGTTGTCCAATAATCAGATACAGCACATTCAGTTTGAGCAAATCCTAATAGGATATTACCAACTAAGTTTTTTTCTGATTCGTTTAGATTCTCATTCCAATCCTTTACATCTCCTTGCATTGGAATCTCAGTATGTAACCAAAAGGCTTGTGCTTGTTTGAGCCAACCTTCAGTATAATATACTGGATATTCGAATGGTTTGAAGGGTATTCTTTCCGCAAATATTCCCATTATATTTTTCCTTAATTATTTCGTTAAACTTTAATTGAGTGATTATAAATACTGACTAAACATCAATATCACCCTTCATTTCATTATATTTTTGTAACAAATTCTTTCTTACTAAACTCTCCCCCTTTGACATATCATTTGTGGTCTTTTTACCATCAATGGAATCATCGGAATATATGTTAATTCTACCATTACTCATATTAGCCTTAGATGGTAGAGTCATCCCATCTGGCCCAAATCTATTTTTGATAACGTGCCAACGGCCTGTACCTGCTAATTTATCTTCAATCTTTCTACTTAGAGAAACCACAAAATCTGCTGTCATCAATTTAGAAAATGAACCCGCAATAGAAGTACCTGTAATCACATCATCGTTAGCACCACTACGATTGATTTGGGATGCTGTGTATAGTGGACATTCATATTCACCAGCAATACCCCTCAAACCCTCTACAATCTCTTCTAACTCTTCGTGTCTTTCTTTTCTACTATTACCTTTTAACAAATCAGCGTAATCCACAATAATCACATCAGGATTCTTACCTTGTAACTTTAATTTATCTAAGGATGCTCTCATTGCGTTTAATCCTGCAGATTTAGTAGGCCAATATTTCAAAATAAGTTCACCTTTTAGGTTATTAACTTGATTTGAAACATCTTCTATATTGTATTTTAGATTTGGAACTGCAGTACCTGTTAGAACTGCATCATATCTTTGACCAACATAACCTTCATTCAACTCCAATGTATAGTGAACTACCGTCTTACCTAATTTAGCAGCTGCCATACCCACATTTACTAATGCCCAAGATTTACCAATTCCTGGAGGTGCTGCAAACATTATCAACTCACCTTTACCAAAACCACCATCTGCTAATTCATCAATTACATCCCATCCAGTTGGAATCACATCTCTAATAGTAGATTCATATCGTTCTTTAATCTGTAATTTGTATTCATGTCCAATATCAGTATCCTGTCCGGCTTTCATTGCATCATCAATTTTTGATTTAATGATATCAAACTTACCTTCTTCTAATAATCCAACTGATTCTAATATTGCGTTTTTAAAGGTTTGGTTTTTACAGAACTCTAAAGTTTTTTCTTTTACATAATCCAAATCATCAGATTCTAACGCATTCCAAACCTGCTTTAGATTATCTACAATGGATTGTTTGAGAACATCTCTCTCAATCTTAGATACCTCTACTTTAAATACATCTAATGTTGGTAACTCACCATAACCATCAAAGTGGGAAAGAATCTTCTTTACAATCCACTCATTTGATTCAGAATCAAAATATTCCGGTTTGATAATATCATACACCATCTGAAGAAATATTCTATCAGAGATTAGCGCTGAAATTATCTTAATCTGAAATGATGTTCCAAACTTATTTCCAAACTTATCCATAGGATACAAATATACAAATAAAATCTTAAATAAACAAACTTATTTTCTAGTTTGTTTCGAATACTTATCTAAATCACTCCAAGTGTTCACCAACCACGTTTCTACATTCTTAAATGCGGTGTACAACTTATCAATCATAAACTCTTTTTTAAATTGAAATGAATTCAATCCGTTTATAGGGGAATCTATGATATTTCTTACGTTAGATGTGATTGCAGAACCCATAATTGGATTAGATAACTGCATTAAATCATAATTTAACTGAAGAACATCTTTATTTTCTAAAATTTTGTTCTTTAGTTTTTCATCATCCATTTGTGATACCTTTTCAAATAAGGTATCTAATGTTAAATCATCTGATTGTAAAAAATCTAATTTATTAATCAACGTTTTAGGACCTATACCTTTTACGCCAGGAATATTATCAGATTTATCACCATCGAATATACGATAGTATACTAAGTTATGTGATGGTACACCATATAACTCCTTTACATCATCTTTGTTCATCATCTTCTTTTTAGTTGGTAGATATACTGAAATTCTATCATCTACCAATTGTAGAAAATCTTTATCAGATGATACTATCAAAACTTCTTTCTTAAAGATGTGTCTGGCGGCATAAGCCATCACATCATCAGCTTCAATGTGGTCGATATAACATAAATCAACAGGTAAGAAATCTAAATACTTTATTAAAGTGTTAAAGTTACGTTTCATAGATTCTGCCTGGTCCTCTAAATCTTCGTAACCAACCAATCTATTCACTTTAGTAAGACCCGTTCTACCCTCTTTATACCCTTTCCACATTTTCTTTCTACGATGAGAACCACCCTTACCATCAAACACTACCAAAACTCTCGTTGGTTTGTTATTTCGGATAAGAGCGCCGAGGGATAACAGGAATCCTGTTACCCCACCAACGTGCTCTCCATCATCATTCAAAGTAGGAACTGCTCCAAACACTCTGATGAACATATTCAATCCATCTACAATCATAACTTTATCGTTTACATCACCTTTAGATGTATTAGATAAGTTAGTTAACATTTCTTTGTAATTAGATTTCGTGCGTATCATCAAATTCGGTTGTATCTGTGTTTGCTGATTCGGATGCTTCTTTATATCCTAAAATATATGCATCACAGATTTGTTTATACATTTGTTCCTTTACTTCAGGTCGTTCTTCCAATATATCGGCAAACCCTTTTGCTTGAAACTTAATAACTTCACCAGTTTCTTCATCAGTCCATGTGTACCATGCACCACTTACAGTTACCAACTTATATGTTTTCATAGTGTTTAACCACGAACCATATCTGTCGATACCTCTATCAAAGTAAATTTCAAAATCAACTGCTCTTAGTGGTGGTCCCATTCGGTTCTTAATGACCTGAACTCTAGTCTTAATACCAACAGTCTGGTCAACACCCCCAACTTTAGAATTGAGTTTACCCATTTGTTTCATTCTCAATCTACAAGATGCGTGGAAACCTAATGCTTTTCCACCTGATGTAGTGTAGGGGTCACCAAACGATACACCCATTCTAACTCTAAGTTGATTTGTAAATACCACCAAAATACGTTCTCTACCAATCATATTAGTAATCTTTCTCATTGCTTTTGAGATAATGATTGCTTTTTGAGTAGCGTAGCCCGCTTGGTCGTAATCTGCTGCCAATTCAACCTTTGTGGTTGCAGCTGCTACTGAATCAACTACGATAGTTACCAATCTATCCTTATCAGATTTTCTAATAGATTCGATAATTGAATCCATAGCATCAAAGATATCTTCTACTGATTCTAAAGGTACATAAAGTAACTTTTGAGTATCTACCCCCAATGCTTCTAAGAACTCCTGATTGATTGCGTTCTCCGTATCAATATACACAGCCAATCCACCCTTCTTTTGAGTGTTTGCTAATGTATGTGCTGATAGGAGTGATTTTCCACTCGCTTCAAGACCCGTAACTTCAACAATTCTTCCAACAGGAAACCCACCATTTGGTCGGTTTGAAATCGCTAAATCTAACATATCATCTCCGGTGGACACCCACTCAGTAAGGTCGGTGGGTGTCTGTTCGGAGCCATCTAAGAAATATGCGACTTTTGATTGTCCTTTGAACTTCTTATTAAGGTTATCGGCCAGAAGTGAAGATAATTCATCTCTATTTGTTTTAGCCATTATACCTTAATTTTAGTTGTTAAATAAATCGTCAAATGCGTCTTTTACGTTAGCAGTGGTTGCATTAGATACTGCTTGTGGTTCATCATCTTTGAAAGGCGATTCAGTTGATTGTGATTGAGTTGGTTGAGTTTCCTCTTCCTCAGAATCACCTACCTGTCCAGTTTCCATCCAAGTTTCCAACAATGATTTCATATCATCATAAGTGTACTTTTTGAACATATTAGGTAGTTCAATCTGGTCTTTCAACTGAGATAATACATTACTATCTTCAGTAATTGGTGTTTGGTTAGGTTTTACTCTGATGTAAGTTTCAGGGTAGTTCTTACCTAACTCTTTTGCTGTTTTGAACTCAACAGTGATATCTCTACCATTTGTTGGGTCAGTTAAATCCCCATAGTCTGGGTCTGCGAAGAAAGCAAGTAGTTCTTGGTACACAGTTTTTCCAAATCCCCAAAACTTAACTCCCTCTGATTCTTCACCACGAACCAATACAGGAACGTAAGTACGCATCTTTGGTGTTAATTGTTTTGATAGATTCCAATCATTTCTATCACCAGTTGCTTTTAACTGCTCAGCGAACTCCACTAATGGGTCTGCCTCACCATGTGTTTGTGGTGAAAGAATGTTCTTACCACCAAAGTTGTAGTGGAAAAACAGTTCAATGAAAGGGTTTGATGGGTTGTGAACGTAAGGAACTATCCTTACTTGTTGTTTGCCGGGTTTCGGCTTCCAAAGGTTGTCTGTTTTCGTTACCTTTGTTTGTAGACTGTCTAGTCTGTTTCGGATTGCATTCAAATCGATTGCCATAATTACTCCATTTTTTAATTGTTAAACTTATATTGATTCAAATATACGAATAATTTTTCAATTATCCAAATTATATTTCACTTTTTATTCTCAACACGCATTTACTCCCATGTGTTGATATGGTTACAAATATACGAAAGTTTTTTCAAACTTCCAAGTATAAATATCAAAATAATTTAATTAACATCAATTATTCTGAACAAATTCGTTTTCATAATCTTATACCCATCACCATCAGTTAGAATCATTGAATTACGATAATCACCCCATTCAATCTGATATGATTTATCTAATGTACCACCATTTAAGCTCTCTATTAACTTATTCAGTGCGTTGATAGTGTACATCGTATTTGATTCTTTTTTTCTATGAACCATAATGGTTGATGGTAAAAATCTTGTCTCTCTATTTGGTATAATGTTATAACTTATCACCAACTCTTTGGATGGGTCTAATTTAAGTATGAATATCTTCCTACTGAACAATTCATAGGAATCAAATATATTTTTCAATAAGCCTTCAAACAATTCTTCTGTTGTGAAGGTACATAGTAGTTGCGTTCTCACTCATTCTCTCCGTATTTATTTTTCACCATAAACATCTTTTTGTGCTTGTTCAAGTCTTTTTGCAAATGATTTTTGATTTAGTGTCATTTCAAATTTGAACTGTCCACCATACCCTCTACCATCTTCTCTAACTTTAATATCTGCGACTGCAAATACTTCACCAGATGCTTCAATCTTATAACCAATGAATGGGTTAGACATTTTAGGTTCACCGTTTACATCAAATACAGGTTTGCCATCTTTACCAATTAGTTGTCTTGGAGGCTCTGCAACTAAGTTTTCTTTTAATTTTTCGTAATCGCTCGTTCCAAATATTTTTTCCATTGTTTTCTTATCCAATGAATTTGGCCCGATAGCCATTGTTTCTTCACCATCTGATACTGCTTTTAGTGGGAACTCATTTCTGATATCCTCTAACATACCGGCTTTCATTTTTGGATTATCTACAATTGCTTCTACTGATTTTTTACAAAACTCATTATGATTATTATCATCTATATCTTTGATTGCTTGCGCATCTTTGTTACCATTTTTAGCCATCTCTTTAATAGATGAATATAATACATTTTGTTTATTTCTTGAATTACCTTCTAGAGCTTCTTCTAAAGTAACACCTTTAGATTCCATCAATTTTCTGATTGGTTCACCTTTATCTGATTTTATAAAATCTTCAACTTCTTTTTTGTTGTTTTTTACAAAATCAATATTTCTAGCTCTAGCTTTATCTCTATATACATTCTGATTTATTTCATCAGGTAAATTAGCATCCCATTTTTCAAAAGAACCAGCACCTGAATTTAAAAAGTTTACTTTGGTAGATTTTTTCAATGAAACTTCATCCATAACTTCAGTACCATCCGGCTTCCTAACTTTCATATACATATCAGTTGAAAATCCTTTGTTTTTTTCATAATCTGATAATCCCATAGCTTCTACATCCGATTTAGTATCCCATGCAGTAGCTATTATTTCAGTACCTTCACCATATTGGTCGGTGATTCTATCTCTGATTGCTTTTCTACTTTGTTTAGTTGCTTCAATCCAACTTTTAGTTACAATTCTACTACCTTCTTTTTTCATAGAAGGATTCTTTTCAATCAATGCCTTTTCATGTTCCAATAAACTATTTGAAAATGATTCAAATTCTTTATCACTCATTGATGCACCCATCATTGTCATAAGTTCACCAGCTTGAGCACTAACCTGCCCAGCCCCACCGGGAATATCACTAAAATGCTGCCACTTAGTAGCATTACCTTTAGGTTGTGTATTTGCCATTCGTTCCAACGCCGTTAAATACTTTTTTGGAAACTTAGGGTTCTTAACTATATCTTCAGGTAATTTATATGGTTCTGGTGGAATTGGATTTGCAAACTTTTTATTTCTATCTGCAAACTCTTTATCATCTGGCGGTAATTCTCTCTGATATTCTTCAGTTTTTGAAGGGTCACCTTGCTTTAAACTTTTATCTTTATCACCTACATACCCATTCGACTGTGGTTCTTTTTTATTATCTGAATCTGATTGTTTTTCAATCTCATCATCCGATACACCCTTATCACCTAAAAAATCCTTACCTACTTTATATGCAGCAGGGTCTGATTTCTTTTTACCTAATAATGTTGATACTTGGTTTTTGTTACCTGTGGTTGGGTTTGTAAGTTTGGTTTTTAGCAATTTATCATCAATCGCCTCTTTCTTCAACTTCTCTTTTTCTAATGCTGTAAGTGATTGTTTTTGAATATCCTTTTCTGCAGCTTTCTTATCATCTCCAGTTTCGGGTCGTGTATCATCGCCAGAGTCATCCTTAGATTCCTCTCCGTTCTTTTTCGTATCTTTCTCATCTTCTTCTTCAGCTAAATCAACTGTTTGGTATATATCACCCTCTTCTTCTTCCCAATTAGGATGTAATTGTGCAGATACTGCTGTTTGTTTACTACCAACATCAATACCTGAAGATTTCCCAACCTTTAAAGAAAAATTAGAAGGTCTATTTGCAATACTTTCAACTATATATGTAATAACATCGTTATCAAGCTCTAAATCTTCTCTCAAAACTTTCTTTAGACCTTTGATAGATGCTTCGGATGTAGGATTTTTCAGCTCAACACCTACTTCAATCCACCATAACCTTGTTATATCATCAAGAAAATTACTCATCTTTTATTCCTGTATGTTTTCTATATTTACCGACTTCATTTCTGAATATCTATCACCAATTTCTATCTTAGTAGGGAATCCATTCCCATCTATAAGTATCTTTAAATCATTTAATACACTAAGTTCATCAGGATGTATATCTAATAAATATGAATCGTAAGTATATAACACCATTTTAGATTGTTTATCTTCCAAAAAATCCACCACTTTTGAAAGTATCATCATATTCAACTCAGTTTCCGTTGCTTGTAGAAGATAATTGAATAGTTTGTTAGCATTCATATCCCTTAGATTGGATTTAGATAACTTTCTACCCATTGGAGTTTGAATGTACCCATTACGATTAAACTCCATCCACAACTTATCAATTTTGTGTGATACCTTTTTGAAAAGAGGTATGTGTAAATACTCCGATTGTACTCCACCATATAATTGGCGGAATGTGATTCCTTTTGATTCTTCATATGATACCCCATACATATCGGCTAAGGCTTGGTGAGCAGATACATCCATTGGTATAGGTTCTCCTACCATTCTACTAATGATACGTGGATGATATCCATCATAATCAAATTGAACTAACTTACCCCCATCGAACCTACTAATAAATCTATCTCTACTACCATCATCTTTATTAAGTGCGGCATAGTTCACTCCCCCAAATCTATTTGAAGGACGTGATGTTAATGTATATGGGTAATACTCACTCCACTCCATTCCACTCTCTGTCCAAAGTCCACTCTTTTCTACTTTGTGTAACGGCTTGATATAGAAATTGTCAAATTTCTTCACACCTGCGGTGATTCCCCCTTCCACATCGTAATACTGAAGGAATTCATCTCTTATATCTCTGATAGATTCAATATGTTTAGATATAGGTATGAGATTGTTTACCCACTTTAGATTGTGGAACTTTCTATGAAAATGATGATGGGTCGGAGTCTGGTCTCGTTTTAATATATCGTTCACTTGTAGGTATTTTACCACATCGGCATCGTATGTGTTTGGAAGGTCGACCAGATTTAAGAACGATTTTTTACCCAATATATACCCTTCCTTAAAATTAAGAGAAATACTTTCCAATGATGAACTATGGAAATCGAAATTACCGATGTTTACTACAAGCTCCGTACCCTCATCAATATCATAGATATATAGTAATGATAATTTGTTTTGAGATGCATGTAAGTGAATATCCGCCCATATTGGGTGGATATACATCTTCTCCATACTGATATTTCCCTCAGTTACAAAATTAATCATCTAACAAATATACGAAATTATTCTGATAATTCCAAAAGTAATTGCTGTAATTCTTCGTACTTATCTGCTTCTACTTCTAATTGATACCAACTCATATGGATAAATGTGATAATTTTTGATGTAATCGTTTCATATGTTTACATGGAGTGTATCTATAAAACTCTCTAGCCTTACACTCACAATCTGAGATTTTGAAATCCGTTACTGTTACGTTATAGTAGGATAGTTTTCCGGTCTTTTTATTCCTACTACCCATTTCTCTATACTGCCACTTCATCTTCTTTTCGAATTAGTTCGTACAAAGATTCCGTACTCAGAACCGATGGTTCACTCCATTTAAGTTCGTGACTAACATACTCAAACTTTTCAACAATAGTTGATTCTGCCTCAACCAACTTTGTTAGATGTTGTTCTAACTTATTAGAATACATCACCACATCCGAATCTACTTTGATTTCGAACTCATGTCCACCTTTCGGTTTCCAATAGGGAACTTCACCGAAGCCTTCCGGCCCAACATTGTAGTTCTCATAATACTGACAGTTAATTACTAATTTACAATCCATATCTTATCTATAAAGGGTTACTATACTACCAAAGTTTTCATCAAAGACCTGAAGAAGGTTTTCGTAATCACCACTCATCATTTCTTTCATAATTTCATTACCATCCAAATCTAATTGTTTGGCGAGGTTCTTAGCAGTACCCAAAAGGTAAAATGCGTTACCTTGTGGGCCTGTTAAATCTATTTCAATTCCGATTGTTTGGGGTTTACTTACAATAGCCATATCTGATTATTTTACTAATTCTACCATTGAAAGAGGAACGTTATAAGAACCATAACTATTCAACACTTTAATTACACACTTAGTTCGGTTGATTTTCTCAACTCTACATTGTTTACCAGCCAATTTAGGGTGATTAACTTTCACATTAGCCCCAACATAAAGGGATTGTTTCATTTCGTAACCAGCCATAGCTTTCTTACTTTTAATAACATCGATTACCATTGAGTTAAGATTTCTCAACTCTTCGATACTCATCTGATTTAATTCTGAATAATTCATTTTTTATTTATTTATTGTTTAACTCTCAATCTTACAGTACTAAAGTACCACTTTTTTTTCACTTTTCCAAATTTCTAATGTTAAGTTTATGTTAACTTTTAACACCAGTCAAAATTTGTTTATAAAGGTTATTTAACGATTCTCGTTCTTTTTTAGTCATATAACGAGGTTTGGAGTTTTTATTTAACTCATCCCATTGTTTCGGTGTTACTTTATAATATACTGCCATTTTAATATATTTTAATATCCAATGAACTCAAGTCCGATATCACTTACGATACCTTCTTTAACTCCATATGGGAACTCTTCGTTTAACCAATAGTTCTGAACCATTTCTAACTCTCTAAGTGATTCATTATAGATATCATCAAAATCAAACCCAAACCCATACCCAGTCGGGCAGATGATTGATGATACTTTTCGTAAATCATCTTCATCACCACTTTGATATGCGTTCTTCAAACGAATAAGGAGTTCAGCTTTCATTAACTCAGCCACCTTATCATTGTGGTCATACATTTCCTTTGACCAGGGTTTTGTGATTTCGATTCCGTATTTGATTTCTTTTACTTTCATAACTTATCTCTCATTATTACATAGTAAAGATACGAAAATTATTTGGATATACCAAATTTTAATGTTAAGAAATTGTTAAGTTTTAGGCTTTAGAGAATTGCCTAAAATCGGTGATATAATCCTTTAAGGCAGGATAATCATCTGATTGGTAATTAATGGTTCTGATATTAGTATCAATTATACCACTTTCTTTTATGTTACCTTCTGAATCTAACACATCATTATCAGGACCTGATATTTTCCATTTGATTTGAAATTTTTCCCAAATTACTTTATCCAATCCATTTTCAGTACCCACTTTACCATAATTATCTTTGTTCAATTCTACTATTTGTAAATCGTTTCTTTTATGAGCAAAGTAACGTATCATATAACCATTGGAATAATCTTTATCTTTTGGTATTTCCGATTTTATAGGTGGTGTTATACTTGGGTTTACATAATCTGGCTTCAACGTATCATATTCGAAGTTTTTTGCAAAATCAATGTTTAATTGATTATCTTCAACTTTTTGTTTTAAATCTATAAATGGGATTAATATTCTTGATTTATCTTTTACATACTTTCCTAAAGAAAACACTTCACCAGTTGTATATCTATGATATTGGCCGATGTATTCTGTACCATCGGTATACATCCACTCCCCACCAGGCGTTTTTAGACCTTCTTTTATTTGGGCCTTTGTGTAATATATACGTTTTCTATTATCAGCCATTAATCACCAAGTTTCATTGCGGTTTTTATATCAGTTTCCCATCCACCATCTCCATCAAATGAATGTTCTACGCCAGTTACCAAAAATTTTACACCAGCGTTTTTATATCTCTCTGGTATTCTATCTACGGTACATGGCCCCAAAAAATTAATATTTTCAACACCATCTATTTTTATACCTAATTTTATTTGAATTGGAACACTTGCAAATGTACCCCCACTACCACCTTTTTTTGAAAGTTTGGATGCCATAGATAATGCAATAGCGTTTGCCTTTTCATCATCAATACCATCCTTACCAATACTATTTTTAGTTGGTTGTTCTGAGCCGTCGTTTTCGGTTTTGGATGCATCCACAGCTATATCAGGTATATCCGTATATACTTTTTTTAATGGGTCTAATTTAACATTACCAGTTTTTACATTACCAACGGTATACATTAAAAGTGTATCCATATCAAACTCAGTATCAATTGATACTGATTTTACAATAGAATCATCTCCCAATACATTAAACATAAATGGGCCAGGATTTGATGTAGCTTGTACTGTCTGCATATTAAATAGTAAATACTTACCATTTGGTTTATCTTTATCTTCTGGTATTAATTTTAAATCAACATTACCACCAGTTAAAAACTTTAAATCTCTACCTATATCTGCAATAACTTTAGATACAATTGGTGGTTGAAATTTATCATCAACTGTTGTTCCCATACTTTTAATTCGTTTAGTTATCTCAGAAATTGATATAAGAATATTTTTAATATCTACTGTTTTTCCACCTAATACAGATTTAAAGCTGTTTTCCGCACCATAATCTGACATATTACCAGGCAATATGTATTTTCTTGGGTCGGCTGAACCATACTCCGTTGTATTGTTATTTATCTTAATGTATTCTTCGGCCGCGTAATCAAACGATTCACTCGAATCAGTACCACTAAGTTTGTTACAATACTTAATAAAAGTTTCTAATGATATCATTGGAATTCTTATTGGGTCATCACCCATAAATGGCATTATCGATTCACTATCACCAGCATTCATTAATCCAGCCTGATAAAATGTATCACCGTTATATTCCTTTTCTTCTATCTTACCATTCTTTGCATCACCCTCAGTTATATTCTCATCAGGCTTTAATCCAAAGGCAGCTTTATACTTACATATAAGAGCCAGTGATATATCAGCTGGGTTTACTCCTTCTTCACCTAATGCTTCAATTTCCTTAGGGTCGGTAAGTTTTATTGTACCACCTAATCTAGCAGAACCTGCGAATGGGTCTCCAGTTAAACCCTTTACATTACAATCAAATGAACCATCTTGATTACTTGAAAATCCAAAGTTATATATTGTTATCGTTTCTTCCAATCCAGTTTCGTTAGCATCACCACTAGTCCACCCATATTTTACAATGGCCTGTTTTCCAGGTACAAAAAAGTTTTTTTCTACATTATTTAAATCAGATAATGTATACACTTTAAATTCAATTTCAAATTCTCTAATGTAAGAATTGTATATATCACCACCCGCATCCAAAGATACTTTTGCAGATGTTACATGAGGTATTCCACGCCTAACACCACTCTCTACTCTATAAAGGTCTAAATGACCTCCCGTTGGAACTACTCCAATCGTCATAGCGTTTGTTGGGATAAGAGCCAAAACTGATGATGAATCAGTTTCATCCTGAGGTGGTGCAGAGCTTAGAACTACATATGCATACTTTTTATAGTTCCAATATATATCTCTACCAGATATTTTTCCTTTTCTGGCATTTAGAGTCCCCTCAGCGGGCCCGAATGCAGGATTAAAATTAAAGTCTGCCATAACTAAATTCCGTTTATTTTTCTATATTCATCTAATATTGTAATATAATTACGGGGTATTCTAATTTGAGTTCCAATTGGTACTGATAAATCACCTTTACCTAAATTGTTTGCTCTTGCGATAATCCACCACAATCTACTATCTAAATAATATTTGTTTGCAAGATTATCTAATCTATCACCTTGAATACCTACTATATAAATATCATCTGAAGATTTTTCAATAATAGGGTATTCGATAGTTTTTTTATATCTTTTACCTTTTTCAGTTTTTAATATCGCTATATTTTCATATCTATTCATTACATATCCTTATTGTATTTGAGTCCAATCATATATAGCTGTACCAGCTGCTGTGTATTCAGGTCTAGTATCATCCAATACTTTAAATCCAATTGCAACATCGATTCCCATTGGAACTTCCCCCAACAGCCCATCTATATTAATATCCCAAGGTACATCATCTGATATTGTGTATGTTAGTGAATCAATGAATGATAATTTATCATTATACAGACTACCTAATTTGAATCTAACCAGTGTTCCATTGTAACCCTGAGAAACATATTCTGGCATTGTCATTGTAGATAACATTTGTAATTTTTTCCACATAGGAATCATATCATCTCTTGATGTTGCGTACGCTTGAAAGTTAAATGATACACTTCTTTCAAATGTACCATATTTGTAACCCTGGTCCGCTCTACCCGCATATTTTACAGAATCCCACGATGGTGAAAATGTATCAGTAAGACCTGTAATAGTACCTCTGAATTGACATCTATTACCACCACCTTCTTCGGTAACCCAAAAGTGTACTAAATCGTTCACATCGTTAGAACCAACTGGAGCAGAAGTTATAGGGTCTGCGGTGATTCCTTCAGAGTGGTTTGTTAAATCTCTTCCCGGCTCATAAGTTGCAAATCCAACTCTGGTATGAATATGTTTATTTGGATAATCGGTAAATTCATTATCAGCTCGTAGCCTTTCAGCACCACCATCAGTTAATAAACTTCTAAAATCAATAATTGAAGGATTACCAGCCTCTCTCGTTGGAATATTACCATACGCAATGGTTTCGTAATTTTTTATAACTTCTCCAGCAGTATAGTTCTTTTCTATTGGGTGTGATTCAGTATCTGTTTTTATTGTATTATTTAAAAACGAACCTGGTAGGTTGTTTGCGTTTAATCCTAATTCAGTATTATTTGGTTCAAATGCATCTCCTTTTTTTCCAGATGGATTTGGCCCGGCGGCGGTTGGGTTGTACTGCTTTTTTTGATTATAAGTCCTACCTAATTCACCTAACTGTGCATCTGGTATTGTATTCTCTGTACTTTGGTTTGGTGCAAAATCACCTAAACCATATAATGAGTTTGGCCCGCCACTAAATGCGTTCTTTAACTTATCAAGTAATTTACTACCATCACCCTTATCTTTTACATCACCATTAGGTAGTTGTTCAAATTCTTTATTCCACTTATTAACCAACCTATTTGATTTAGGTCCGTTTGCTAGCTTCTTATCATCAGTATGTGCATTTCGTTTCTCATCTAATACTTCAGAATAAGTACCCTTAGTTAAATCAAATGGTGTAATACCATGTCTATTTGGGTGTAATCCCGCAAACCCACCAAGTGTAGTTGCCAATGTATTTATAGGTGTCCATATCTTAGTTTTTCTTTTACCAGTTATAGATTCTACATTCGCAGTAGATTGTTGTAATCCAAGTTGTTTGATTCCCCACAATAAACCTTGTACTGAAACCATCCATTTACCCAATCGTACTGCATCTACAACTGCTCTATCTAATGCGGTTACAATACCACCTCTAACTAAACCATCATCAATTGGGAATCCAAATCCCCACTTTTGTGGTTCACCCTTATCTATTTTCTTTCTCTGAATACCTCTAAGAATCAATGGATGCGCAAATGCTGCTGTACCTAAATTAAATGCATCATCTCTAAGATTAAATTTATGATACATTTCATCTAAGAACGATGGAGAACTTCTCATTTCTTGTAGTTGAGAGATTCCTAATCGTGTCAGCTCATTATCTATTAAGTATTTATTACTTTCAGAATATCTTTGTACATTTCCAGTTTCTTTATCAAACTTAAATTTACCATAACCCGGTCTATAAGATAATCCGTTATATAAACTTTTAGTATTACTATACTCTGATGATTTTTCATCAAAAACAGTTCCAGCAGAATCAACACCTGTGAATTGTGATGGTTTTTTAGAACTACCAATTGGGAACATATCTTTGGTAAATCCAGTTGCATCATCATCAACAATAAAGTTTGTTAAACCAAGTTTACCATATAATGATGTTGCTCCATCAAATTGTGTTTGTGATGGGTCAACTCCTATAAATTGTGATGATTTTTTAGGTCCACCAATTGGATACATATTTGAAGTAAACCCATTTGCGTGTAAGTCCTCAATGTAATTAACTTTACCTGGGTCTTTACCCTCATTCTCTTGTCTAAATATATATGGGAAATTTGTAGGGTCTTTACCCTCATTCTCCTGTCTGAGTATGTATGGAAATCTATCAGGTGTAGTTTCACCTTTGAACTTATCACCCAAACTCATAACAGTCGGATTGACTTCTCCTTTGAACTTATCACCTTGTTCTACTTCTGTTGGTGTTGTTTCACCTAAGAATTGGCCTGTACTATCTTTATCAGTAGGTTCAGTTTCTCCTTTGAACTTATCACCTTGTTGTACGATGTTAGGGTTGGTTTCACCTAAGAACTTAGCATCTAAATTCATTTTATTTGGTTCAGTCGCAAATGGAGATGAAATTTGCTCGTTACTAAATCTAACAAAGTTTGATGTATTATCAAATTTAGTAGCGTCTGTTTCTCCTTTGAACTTATCACCTTGCTGTACCACATTAGGGTCGGTTTCACCTAAGAACTTAGCATCTAAACTCATAACAGTAGGGTCTGTTTCACCTAAGAATTGGCCTGTACTATCTTTATCAGTAGGTGTTGTTTCACCTAAGAATCGTTCTTCCAAACTCATAGGAGTTGGAGTGGTTTCACCTAAAAATTGACCAGTATTATTCTCACTCTTAGGAGTTGTCTCTCCTAAGAACTTTTCAGAATTATCCATAGGAGTTGGATTTGTCTCTCCTAAGAACTTTTCAGAATTATCCATCTTATTAGGGTCGGTTTCACCTAAGAACCTTTCCTCTAAACTCATAGGAGTTGGATTTGTCTCTCCTAAGAACTTTTCCTCTAAACTCATTGGCTTAGTATCAGTTTCCCCTTTGAACTTATCACCTTGTTTTATTTCAGTAGGTTCAGTTTCCCCTTTAAATTTTTCTTCTAAATTCATTGGTTCAACTGATGTTTCACCTTTGAACTTATCACCTTGCTGTACCACATTAGGGTCAGTTTCACCTTTGAACTTATCACCTTGTTTTATTTTAGATGTATCAGTTGCATTAGGTATTTGTTTTGTATAGTATCCTTCCCAATTTGGTGATACGGGTGTACTATTATCTCTAGTTGGTGTTGTTTCACCTTTGAACTTTTCCGAATTATCCATTGGTGTTGGACTCGTTTCACCTTTGAACTTTTCGGTTTGATTTATTTCAGTAGGTGTTGTTTCACCTTTGAACTTTTCCGAATTATCCATTGGTGTTGGACTCGTTTCACCTAAGAACTTAGATTTTCTATTCATTGGCTCAACTGATGTTTCACCTTTGAACTTTTCAGAGTTATCTACTTTTTTAGGAGTTGTTTCACCTTTAAATGGTTCTATTTTAGTTACAGTCTCTATCTTTGGAGAACCTGATGGTGTTTCTTTGTAATAACCATCATAATCAGGTGTAATTGGAGTTTGATTTGTTCTACTAACATCAACTCCCCTTTTATCAGTCGTTTTATTAGGTTTTGATGGGTTTGGTAATCCATTTGCAAGAGAATCTAATGGTGTTAAATTTTGATTTTTATTAACATCAACGCGGGCTTTACCCTCCAAAGGTTCTTTCTTTGGCATCCTAAATTTTGAAAGGTCTGATTTTAAATCTTTTAACGCCATTTATTATCTCCCATATGCATTATTACGAACACTTTCTTTTCGTAATTGAACTTTTGTTATCTCTGATACTACTTTGCCATCCACTTTAATAACTATTGGTTGTTGTTGAATATCCTGTCTCAATGCCTTTAATTCAGATACCACTTCTTTCATTGATGGGCCTGATGATTGTGAATTATCTTTAGCAGATTCACCTTCATCTCCACCAAATGCAGCAGATACTGTTGGAAGTAATATACCCAATGCTGCAAGTACAGGTAGGAACAATCCTATAAACCCTAACCCAGCTCCTAAACTAAACAATGATGTACTCAATAAGAAGAATGCTCCCGATAGTGCTACAAGTCCAGGTATTAGAGTTACCAACATACCCATCATTGGGATTGCAGTTAAAAATGCCATTAGATTTGGAATTAGCGATTCGAACGATGTTGATAAGAATTGTACAGATGCTGCCCATAATCCCGTTCCAAATGCGGCGAATAACATAGCAGGTACTAATGCGGCAGTTACTAATGTTCCAAATGCAAATATTGGTGTAAATACTACCATTGTGGTTGCCAATGCTATCATAGATGTTGTAAGTAACATAAATGATGCAGCCAAACCAATTATTGATGGTATTTGTTCCGCCATTGTTACTAAACTAGCCACAAATAATGGTAACATCATTACCATTGGTGGTAATGATTTTGCTAATATATCCAATGAAAGTGCAAATATTATCATTGGAATTGCTATCATACTCATTCCTATTGCTAATGGTATGAGTGCTAATCCAAATAAAGCAAGTATTGGAGTTAATGCTACAAGCATTGGTGATATTATTGATAGTTTCATCATACTCTCAATAAAGATATCCATTGATTCTCCCATTGCAGCCATACTTTTAGATGTAATATCTAAACCTGTACCTAATAACATCATAGCAGCACCAAATACCGCTATGATTGGTGTTGCGAGTAATAGTGAAAACGATAATGGTAGTAAAGAGAATCCAAATGCAAGTAATGCGGGGCCTATCAGAAGTAATGCTGGTAAAATTCCTACAAATCCTGAAAACGCATCTACTAATTGAGGTATTTGGTCTACTAACATAGGGATTTGTTCACCAATCCTATCAATACTACCCGTTATTAAAGATAATCCCACACCTAACGCCAGC
>Ga0209951_1000075_pt1 | contig 23535 bp, 28 predicted proteins | sample SalPon2_A_H2O_MG_2_FD_185725 | JGI IMG/M metagenome (GOLD analysis project Ga0209951, IMG submission 185725) | Salt pond water microbial communities from South San Francisco under conditions of wetland restoration - Salt Pond MetaG SF2_A_H2O_MG... ...
TTTTTGCACTTGTAACAGCATTGGCCGCCAATTGTGAAGAACCAACCGCCGCCGTTGCGATCTTGGCTTGAGTTACAGCCGCCGCGCCGATCTGAGTTGTTGAAACTCCACCGTCAGCGATCTTCAAACCTGAACTATCCAAACCAAGCGTTGAACCGTCAACTTTTGCTTTCAATGCACCGCTTGAAAACTCCAAACCGGCTTCACTTGCCAAGTTAACTGAAAGAGTATTTCCAGTTTTTGAAAGACCATCACCGGCCGTAACAGATCCGGCGCCGCTGAACTGAGCAAAGGTTATATCATCGGTACCAATAGCGCTCACACCATCGGCGTTCATATTGAAACCAGCGTCAGCGTTGGTTGTACCTTCTTCAATGAAGATGGCCATTGATCGGATCTTGGCTGGTGTATCAGCGTCGTCAGTTCGAGTCAATACAAACGCGGTTGAAACATCACCAACGGTTGTAACCTTGTACAAACCATTTTCGGCTTCTTTTCCAGTACCTTGATCTTTTACAAGAACGCGATCGTTTGCACTCAAAGCCACGCCGTCAACAGTGATCGCGCCGTTTGAAGATGCGGTTAAAGTAGCACCAACACCACTTGATCCGTTGTTGTAGGTAGCAGCCAAAGCGCTTGTTGTAGCCACGCGGCCGGCGTCTTTCCATTTAAGACCAGCGATCAACCCGTCCGCATAGGCCTTTGTTACCGCGTGAGCGTCAGCGGTTGGAGTAGCCACCGACAAAGAACCGCCGGAAAAATCAAACGTGTCAGTTTGATCAAGTTTCGCAGCTGTGACGGCTTCATTGGCGATCAATGAAGTGATGATATTTGAACTTTTAATTTGTTCTGAAGAAATTTGAATTGCCATGGTAAGCACCTCGATTTTTGTTGTTGTGGAGTCAATAAACAATACAACAAAACCACCCGTTCTTCAAGAAATTATACGATGAATAATATTCGATCTATTTCTTCCGATATGATACAATGAAGAAGCGGCCGCGGTGGTCGTCTCAACCATAGGTGAAAAAATGAAACCTCAAGATCAGACAAATGAACAAAGTCAAAAATTACTGGAACTAGCTTGGATGAAGATAATTCGTAAAACCATCCAATCAAAAGGAAGATACAACGCGCGGATCATCTTTCAAGATCTATTGGAAACGCTTCCAGAAAATGAACAACCAGCTTTGAAAACCGCGTTCATTCTGTATTTCTCGACGCCTCAACGATAAAAACAATACAAAGAAAGCCGTGTTGGTGGCTTGCCAGTACCAACACGGCTTTCAAGGTGTAAAAATGTATAATCATGTTAACCTTTCTTGGCGCTTGGTCAAGAACAATTTTGGCCTTGTTTATAAAACTGTTCACTTGTACCAGATACAAAAAACACCGGTTGGAAAATATCGACTGTTATTCAAGGGTTCAAAACTTGGTGTTTATTCTCGATTAAGATCGGCCAAAGAAGCAGCTGTGATCCACTTCAACGAACTGTAACAAAGCGCTGTTTGATTTCTTCAACGATACGAACAACGTTTTGAACACTCGCTTCAAGAACTGTCATTCTTTTATCAAGATCGTTAATCTCTTTTTTGATCTCATTTCTCATTTGATCTTCACGAACTTGAAGATCGGCGATCACTTTGTCATATCGATCCCTTAGTTCTTTTTCCTTGGCTTCTTGACGTGCTTCACGTTCATCAGCGCGCGTTTGTTGTTCTCGGTTTTGGTGCCAAAGAAAAGCAGCAAATGCAACGTTGGCGCCGCCGTTCATGAACAAATGAAGAATATCTTGTTCCATCTTCAACCCCTTGAACCGTCGATCAATGTATAAGTAAAACTTTCAACGCCAATCGTGTTGATCTGTTTATGACAAAGTTCAATCAGCTGGTCAAAGTCGTCTGGATCTTGAATAACAGTACAACCGGCGCTGTATCTTTCAACATCTTCTAAAACTCGATGACTGGAAGCGCGGTGGATATTGATCCCAAAATATCCTTCAAGTTCTTCACCACCTCGATCAAGAATTTCGTCTTTGTTGTTGTCTCGCCAAACCTTCACGCTTCCATTTCGTTGACAAAGTGCCAAGTATTTTCCAGCATGAAGATCCAGTTTATAAACGCCGCGCGCCTGTTGTGGGTGAACCATGATGGCCGTTCCCAAAACATTGGAAGGATTTTGAAGCCAATATAAACCGGCGTCAGTTGTGCATTGAAAGATCCATTGGTGCCAAAGACCATCTTCACCACGACAAACAACATAGAACCAATCATCAAAGGCGTTGGCGATCTGTTGTGGAGATCTCAACCCGATCAAGTTCAAATCAAAGACGCCGTCAAAAGTAACGAAACCATTTTCTTCAACACGGTCAAGAATTTCTGGCCGTTCAAAAGTCGCTGTATATTCCATCATCGTTCACCGGTTAACACGTTCAAAACTATTGTACTGGAATTTGAAGAAAAATCAAATGACGATGACACCACCAACGCGCGCTGGTTTTGATATTCACCCAAGATCCCATGAAGTTTTGAAGATGATATTTCCAAAACATCACCGGCCACAAATTGAGCGGTTACAATTTTGCACCTCAAAACCACGCGTTCAAACGTCCAATGATCCCATTTGGCCATTCTTTGAAGATCTGCATTTGCCAGATCACTTTCATTTGTGTCTGGAGAGTAGATCAACCGGCCGGATCTGATTATTTCGCGGCTAGCTGGAAGTGAAGCCAAGCGGCCACCGCTGGTCACGCCAACGTCTTTTCTGGTCAACGTGTTCAATGGAATGGTTGTGGAGTATTGCAACGATGAAATTGGATATACTTCACCTTGAACTGGATCAAATAGATCATGACTTACAACTTGAAAAATATCTTGGTCACGAATTTGACCGGCTATGAATTGAACTTCATTTGGATCACTGCAAGATCGCCAGCTGAAAGATCCTTGGCGAAAAACCGCCCATTGACCAACATTGGCGGCCGTCGTCAATAGGTCACGGATCCCGTTTTGAAGCGGTTGATCATATACTTGACGCCACTTGTAATTACTTGTCGTTACACCACTGATCAACGTCTTTTGTATATTTCCATCAAACTGATCAAATAAACCGGTTCCAAATACACCACCAACGGACCATTCAAAAGGAAGTGTATCAAGTGATCCATTGGTTCCAGTTCCGGTTGATTCAAGTATCTTTCCAAGAATATCAACGGGGTGATCATCCAACTGAGCAGCCACGGTGATGAAAGAACCGGTTGACGTGTAACAGTCATAGGCGGCCACCGTTGACGGCCACGCTTCATCACCACCGTTTGGAGTAGTTGACAAAACATTTGGCGCTGAAAATGAATCCCATTCAAGATAAAACGGGGTAGCACTGGACGAATTTTGAATTTTCACAATTCCATTCTTTCCAGTTTCACGACGTATACCAGTCGTATTGGTTACAGCCAACGTTGAATCACCAACCGCCCAATTTGAAGTGATCGATCTAGTCGTTCCAAGTTCATAAAATAGATCTTGGCGCGGTGGGTTCAATGTACTTGGTGAAGGAAATGAACCAACTTCACTGTTCACCGTGTTTTGAAACGCCGTCAACAAATCCACAAATTGAAGAACAAGACGATCTTCAAAACCGTTCCTTCTTATCCCTTGCAGCTGTCCAATTGCTATCCGTTCAAAGTCGCTTGATCCAAGTTGACAAAACAATGAAGCAAATGATCCTTTGGCCACCGCTTGAAACAGTTGTGAAGCATCACCAACCACCGCGACCGAAAAACCGCCAAAACTCACCGACCATCTTGACGGGATCACCGTCACGCCGTTCACTTGAACGCCGCCGTTTCCAATCTTCAACGGCGCTTGACCATGACTGAAGATCACAAAGTCACGACCGATCCCATTTCCAAGATCGTGAAACTGCAACTTGAAAACGGGGTTGATCGTCGACTTATACAGTTCAGCGAAAAATTTAGAACTCCAACCCATTGGATCAACTCCACCAAGGCTTTCTAGCTTGGATCGCGCTGTAAGGGTTATAAAGTGTTGGTGTCAATCCATTGGAAGAACGATCCAAAGTCATTCCGGCCACCGGTCCACCAAGAACAAATTCACCAACCCAATTGTTTGATTGGCCAGCGCTGTTGTCAACCTGTGGATGGAAGGAAAACATTTGAGCGGTATCAATGACCAAACGCAACGACAACGAAAACAACCGGCCGCCTTCATTGGTGATTATATTTTGACCAACTTCTTGGTTTGGTCGTTTCAACAGCGGAAAATATCGATGATGATGGATAAAAGCTGGTTTGTTGTAGGTGAACGCGGTTTGATTTTCCAATGGCAAAACACCACCTTGACTTGACGACCAACCAACACTGGAAAACGTTGAATTCACCTTATTTTGTTCAAATACAAGATCAGGATTCTGTGAAATGATATTGACAAAGTCATTGGCCAGCGGTGTAAAGTTTCCAACGATACCACGAAACGGATCGCCGCCAACTTGAACTTCACTCACTCCACCTTGTGGAAAATTGATAATTGGATAGCACCAAGCGCGGCTTGAATCAACAGCAAAAGCACAGCTGTAACCGCGATCAAGATGGTTTTGAAGCGCCGCGAATTTGATCGCCAAATCTTCACCACCGGTAAAACGATCCCGTTGAATATTCAAGATTTGTCGGTGTGTTGTTGTGGTTCTATACATTCCACCATCTAAAGCCACCGCCGTTGAACGTTCAACTTCAAAGTCAAAAAAGAATTCTGCAAGTCCTTCACCAAGATCAATTTCAACCAGCTGTGATCCATCAGGTTCAGGGAAAAAGTAAAATTTAGGATTTGCCATGATCTACACTCCAAACAGCGTTGAACGACCACCGCCAAAACCGGTCATTCTTTGTTCAATCTTCCGAACCAGTTCATCAATTGCTGATTGTTCAACAATTTGAGCGTTGACCACGATATTGATTCCACTTCCCATTGATCCCATAGTTCGATCAACCGCTTGGCTTCGTCGGTTTGATTCTGGAACGACTGTTTCACCGCGATGAAGCATGGCCAAACCTTCATCCGCGCCGGTGAACCTCAAACCGCTTTGACCAGTAAAACGGCCACCGGATTCAAAACCCAATATTCTTTGACGGTTTTCACGTCTTCCTTCACGGGTTAGAAGGTTGTTGAAATACTCGCCAATATTTTTGAAAAAGTCTTGAATACGATCCGCCCAACCAAACAGCGCGTTTTTCAATTCAATGATGAACGTGATCGTGAATTGTATCAGTGCATCGGTGATCGCCTTTGGAAGTTGAAATAATAGGTTGATAGCAGCCGCGCCAATGGCCACCAAGATTTCAGCCAAAAAATCTGGTAAGATATCCGCGATCAAAGTTGGAAGAAGCCGCGCGCCGTTCTTGAAGTTCTTCACAAAGGTGTCAAAGGTTTCTTCAAGATCTTTTGGTGTATTTTGTCCAAGTTTTTCAAGCGCTACAACCGCCGCGCCAATAGCACCAACAAAAGGAGCCGCGGCGGTCAAAGCGGCGCCGGCTTGACCAGCTTTTCCACCAAGACCACTTAAAGCGGCGCCGGCCTTTCCAGTTGCACCACCAAGACCACCGATCAACGATGAAGGATCACTGATACCGCTGATCGTTCCAGCGATGGACTCGCCAAGTTTTTGAAAGTCGGTGGACACGTCTTCAACCACCGGCTTCAATGCTTCCAACGCTTCTTTTTCTTTTTCACGCGCGGCGGTCAAAAGTTCTTGGGCCAATTCAGTATCCAAACCAAGTTCTTCATAATATTCCACCGCATCTTGAAGGAGTCTAACTTGTTCAGTTGCTTGTTCAGCTGCCACGGTCAACGGTTGAAATTCTTTGAAAGCGTCGTCAATCGTCATCATCGCGCGGTTCAAACGTTCCAAGGCTGCTTCATCTTCACCCTGAAATGAAAAGGTGAATTCATCAACGGCGGCGGTTGTACTTTTCAACCCATCTTCAAGACCCTTCAAACCATCTTGAAGGTTTTTCCCTTCTAGATCAATACCGGCCAAAATACCTTGAACCAGTTCTTCAATTCGATCGGCGGTGCTTTGTGCTTGCTCAACGTTTGTATTGGCGGCCACTGTTAGATCTTCCAATGCAAAACCAGCGTCACGGGTAGCGGTGGCCAGATCTTCAACCTTTGAAAAGGTTTCATCAGATATCAAACCAATCTGGTTCAAGATATAGATTGGAAGCGTCAATTTCAAAACCAAAAAACTGACGGCTTCACCTATATATTCTTGAACACTTCCAAGAAGTGATCTGAACAATTCAAAAGTAGCGGTTCCAATAGCACCAAGCGCGTTTGAAAAACTTTGTATATTTTCTTCTTGGTCTTGAAGGAAAACTTGAGTAGTTGCCAAAAGTTTGACGGTTCCAAGAAGAATTTCATTGAAGAAGGATATACCGCCAAGCGCTTCAACAAATGCTTGTTTGGTTCCAGCTGCCACAACATTCAAAGCGGCCAATAGTTCTTGAAACTTGGCGGCGGCGGCGCTTGCTTCAGGTCCGGTTTTGACACCAAATTCATTTGATAGCGCCAAAAAGTTTTCAAAATTTGAGGTCTTCGCGAAAGCCTGAAGAAGTTGACCGGCCGATCTTCCAAACAACAAAAACGCGGTTGTTGATCTTTCGGTGTCGTTTTCGATCTGTTGAAGTGACGCGATCGCATCTTTTAAGATTTCATCACTTGATCGCATTTCACCGGCTTGATTTCTGATTGAAATTCCAAGTTTGGCGGCGGCTTCACTTGCACGACTGGAACCGGCTTCAAGATCGGCCATCAAGCGAGGAAAACGAGAAATAAAAGCGCCGGCGGCTTGCGCGCTTTGTCCACTTCCTTCAAAGGCGACTTTCACCGCTTGGATACTTTCAGCACTCAAAGCACTTTGGGCGTTCAGATCATTCAAGTCGTTGATCGAATCAACAACGGCGCGGTTGAACTCAAAAGCGCCTTCAATAGCATCTTCAAAAGCACTCACCACCGTTGAAACAGCACCGGCCACCAAACCAAGCGCTGAAGAAATACCCGTAACAGCCGATCCGACTTTGCTGGCCATATCCAACGCGCTTCTTTTGGTGTCGTCAAGGTTACTTTCCAACTTCTTGGTTTCACGACTGGTCTTTTTCAACCCGTCTTGAGCGTCTTTGGTGTTGACGTCAAGGATATATTTTACAACGTTATTGGCCATACCTCACCATATCACAACAGATCAACCATGTCACCAACTGACAGGTTTGGAAAAATCATCGACTTCTTTGTTTTGGATTTTTGAAGCGACTTTTGAACGCGCTGTTTTCTTGTCTGAATACAATAATAGTTGAACAAAAGATCGTTCCAGTCCATTTTTCTGAGTTCACTTGGTGGAATACCGTACGATCTTCCAATCACGTCAAGAAGGTGAAGCCAGCTTTCATCCTTGGCGGCGAAAGGTTTGGAGATGATCGGTCACCTCCTTATGACTTTTCAAGGCCACTTCAAGGATCTTGGCGCGGTCTTCTTTTGGAATAGCACCGATCCAAAGAAGGTTTTGATCTGGATCTTGTTGTTCTTGAGTATCGACCAAATAGATCTGTTCAAAGTTTTCGCCCTGGTCTTCACTTGCACGCCAAACAACCTGTTTCAAGATCTTGTTTTGGTGTTCTTCAATCTTCATCATTTGTCCAACGTCAAAACCGTGAAGAAGGTTGAACAGCTGATCAAGATCTTCTTCATTTGGGTTTTCAACGTCGACGTTTTCCAAGATCTCTTTTTTACGCGCCAACTTCTTCATTTGGTTGTGGTCCAAGACTGAAGAAGCCACCAAAGAAGACGCCAAACCGGCCGCCTCTGCTTCCATTGGTGAAAGGATCTTGATCTCAAATACAACCGCGCCGCCAAAGACGTTGATCTTGGCGGTGGTCGCTTCTTGTACTGCATGAATAAATTTCATTAGTTTCCAATCCCTGTTGAATCTCCGTTGATCAAAGTTAACTTTCCACCAACGTTTGAACTATCGGCCAAACCGGTGAACGTCAACGTTCTTTCAACACGGCCAAAAGCGTTCACGGGATCGCTGTGTTCAGTGATCAAAGCATTGGTCAAGGTGAATTCAATTTGGTCAGATCCACTTGTAAAATTCAAAACCACGTCACTTTGAGTTGCGTTCAAATAAGCTGTATAAAGTGTATCGTTTTCAATATCCAACGTCGCTTCAATCGTGATGGTTCTAACATCACCAACCGCCGGTTCAGCTGTTTCTTTGGAACCAAGAAGATCACGGCGTTCAAGATTGTTGGTGATCGTGAAAGTGAAAGATCTGACGTCATAGTTGTTTGAATCAAATGAAAGCTGGCCAGCGTGAAAGTGAAGAACACTTGAACCGGTTCCAAAACTTGGCGTGATATTTCCACCTCTGGCCACGGAAGTTTTTCCAATGAAGTCCATTGACGCCGTCATTTCTCCACCGGCTTCACAGCTGATCGCCAAAGATGAAACTTTGATACCGGTGAACCGTTCCATTTGATTTGTGATACCCGTTCCACGTTGAACTTCAACAGTTGCACTTGGCAAAGCGATCGCCGGCGTGAAGTCGTGGGTATAAGGAGCGGTGGCGCCGGTTGTTGTTAGATCTCCCATGGCCATTTCAAACAATAAACCAAGACCTTGATATTGTACTGGCATTTCAATCGATCCTTCAACTCTTAAAAAACCATCATACAAACCACCAAGAACACCGCTTGAAGGAACTGACAAATTGGCTTTTTGGTTTCGTTCTTGAGTTTTGGAGACTGAAACCGAATTGATCCGGTTTGAAATTGTCGTTGTTACAGCTGTTCCCCAAGTTGATTCTTTCGCCAACTTTATGAACGCGCCGTGACCGGTTAGAACTGCACTCATTGTTTTTTCTCCTTAAGATGGAAGAAGATCTTTGACCTTCACTAAACATCTTATATCATAAATTTGTTTTGTTGTTGTTACAAGTTGCACTGATAGCGCGTAATTGGTGTCATTGGTTCCAGCGATTGAACGCGCCTTGACAAAGCCTTGAAGAAATCGAGTTTCACCCAGATCATATCTTGAATCACTATTGGATCCAGCGCTGTCAAGGCTTTGAACGATGACGTGATCAACTTCTTCAAATATCAACCGGCCGTTTGACTCTGTTACACGACTTTCAAGAAGACCTTGGAACGAAAAGAAAATATCAATTTCTTCAGTCGTTTGTTTGATGAAAGTTTTGGTTGGCTGGTTGGAAGTTGGGATCAATCCATATCCATCGACGATCCGCGCCAAAGGTGAACCAAGGAAAATAAAACCGTCACGCGGTGTTGATATGGTCACACTGGTTGAACGATCGGTTGACTCGCTTGAATATCCATAGTACAGGAAATATTGAACCAAACAATTAGCAGCTGGAACGTCAACCGCGTCAACCTGAAGAACCAACGTCTTTGTTGAATAGTTGGCGCCGGCTTTTCTTGCAAATGAAACAACGTCACCATTGGAGTCAGTTACAACCACGTCAAGAAAGTCAGATCGTATTGTATCCCAAAAGAGATCCCATTCTTTGGGAACTTCAATTTCAATATCTTGGGTACTTGGAACCGTGTTCACTGTTGAAAAATCAAGCGTGATCGGTTGTCTGTAAATATAATCTTCATTAAACCAAAATGAACCCATCTTATAAACCTCGATCACTGACAAATGAAATTGTGGCTTCTAGGATACAAACACCGGTTTGATTGAATCCATATCGATCGCCGTCAACAGCTGTTGATTGAATTACAATATTGTCAACCCTTCCAGCCGTCAAACCCAAAGTTCGATCTTCAAGAATCCGGTTTTGAATATCGGCGCCAAGATTAACAGCGCGTTTGGTGCGATCATAGTTGTTTGAACCACTCGTGAAACAATATAGTTGAAACGTCATTGATCCTTGGTATCTTGTCAAAGTCGTTCCGTTGGTTTGTGTTTGTGAAACGTATCCAATATACACTGAAGGGATCGCCGGTGCTTCCACAAATCTTCCTTTGTATACTGCTTCACTCATATCCAAACCACTGTAACCGCTCGAATAATCAGCGGCTGATCTGGTTTCGAGTGCTTCCCAAACTTCAATAATGATTGGCGTTGGCATTTTTACACTCCACGCGCTGAAAGTTGAAGTTTTAATATTTCATCAAGAAGATCTGGAAGTTCATCACGTTCTTCTTGAACTGCTCGACCAAGAAAAAAGAATGGTTTGATATCACTTGTACCAAATTCAAGATCTTCAGCATAGTCAACAACACCGCCGCCAACCAAACCACCGGCTTGAAGCACGATTCCAAAACCATCTGAAGTTTCATTGAAGCCAGCTTGGATTGAAGATCTCAACCGACCGGTCAACGGATAGTCACGCGTTTGGCCGGATCTTGTAACTGGACCATAAAAGTCATCAGTAGCGTTTTTCTTTCCTTTGGCTTCAAGGGAAAAACGAAAACGTGTCAACGCCTTGATCATATCTTGATTGAAGGTATTGGCGCGGCCATTCATCAAAGCGGCGAATTCATCAAGTAACATTGGACCACCTACAAAATTGATCGCGGTGATCTGAATTGCCAAAGAACTTGTTTGGCTTCTTCAGGGATGACCCGTGAAGACAAATTGATCGAAATACCAGCCAAGGCCATTGTATCTTTTCCTTGACTTTGTTTGGCGCGTTGAAGGTGTGAACAAAGAACACAAATCGCATGCTCAAGCGCCGGCGGTGCTGTTTGATATCCAGCATTACAAACAACCTTGTTGGCTCGATATCCTTTATAAAACGTATCAGGTTTCGACGGTCGAATAATCAAACGACCATTCACGCTGTCAATATCAATATTTCCAATCGTCAACGCGGTGTCACTTCCATACACTCTCAAAACATCGCTGTGAACACTGGTCAAGCTGTTGATTGGTTTGATATTAAGTTGAAGAACAGTTGGATCGCCGTGACTTGGTCCGTCAAAATACAACGTGTAAGTAGTCGCGGAAAGCTGGGCGGTTGAAGTTGAAGAAGAAGGTTTTGGGAAACCTAAATATTCAGCCACAACCGCTTCAACACGATCCAACATGTTTTGAAGTTCGGTATCCGATCCAGTATTTTGGCCGATCTCGGTCAAATACTCTTTCAAGGTGTCAACAGATACCAAACTCATAAATTATCCCCGTGCCAACTCAAACACTAGGACAACATCAAGATCCAACGCCAATCCGTTTCCAGTAGCGTCATAATTGATCGCCAACTCGGTTGTTGAATCAACTGTGGCGTCTTCAACTGGAAGAAGAACTTCATTGGTTGTAGCTGCTAGATCATCAGTTTGAAATGAACGTTCGACAACAACAGTTGAACCATTCTTGACTTGAAATTTAGAATAGTTTGTGTTGTCTGCAGTGATACCACCGCGTGAACAGATCACCACGCTTTGAAGTTTGGCGTTTCGGTCGCAAGGTATATTTCTCAAAACCGCGTCAACTGTCAAAGATGAACTTTTGATCGCTTCACAATATAATCTATAAGTATTCATTTGTTTATTTCTCCTTAGTATCCAGCATTATAGCCAAATACAACGTTCTTCTTGTCTGATTTGTCAGGGGTATCCATAACAGCGCGCAAAGTAGCGACGATCTCAATTGCACCGGCGCGGATATCTTTCTGTGTTTCCACCAAGATTCCACGGCGTAAATATTGATAGTAGCTTTCACGGGCAAAGATCAACATTCCGGACTTGTTAGTTGTGGCGTTGTCAAAAGCACCGGAAGCGTTCAGATCTGCACCCATGAAGCGAGACATGATCACCGGCATACCCATAACGGAAGCAATTTGACCACTCAAGATCGCGGCGCTTGGTCCGAAAACGTCAAGCGTCTTTGTTTCAGACATGTTCATGATACCAGATACCATGACTTCAGGTGAAACAACGATCACTTTGTCAGATACTCCAAATTCACCCATCTGACCAAGCATTGAAATAAGATCAGCATAGACCAAAGTCGAACCGCCGGCGCTTCCAATATCGTGAGTTGAAGATCGGTCACTTGCGATCTTTCTCATACCATTGAACAAACGTCGGTGATCGCTAGCTGTACCAAGACCAGTTGAACCCCAACGGCCACGGATATTCCAGTTCACCAAATCATCTTGGGCGCCGGTGGTGTCACCGTTGATCATACAATCTTCAAAAGCATCTTCAATATCTTGAGACAAAACATTTTGAAGAAGTGAAGTCATTGCGAAAGCGGCGTCTTCACTAGCTGCGTCGTCAACGATGATTCTTGAAGCCAAACCAGAAATTGAAATTTGCTTTTGGCTGGTTGCAATATCGCTAGCAGTATACAAAGCCGGATCGTTTGAAGTGATTTGGCCTTTAATATATGGACGTGATCCGCGATCCATTCTTGGCAACAACAAAGTTTGACGTTCAACTTCTTGAACCTGAAGAAGTTGACGTAAACCGCCGCGTTGTTGGAAAGACTGAAAGAGATCCGTTGCAAATTGATCGGGGATAAATTCTGCACCGGTGCCAGCTTGATCGTTGAACGCCTTTTGGATGGAAGGAAGGATCACTTTTGGAGCCTTCATCAAGTGCTTATACAGCTTTGAATCAGCGTTTGGTGTATACGGATCACGCATACAAAGACGGGCCAAAGTTCGCTTTTGAGTCATATCCAAAAGTTCAGCGTGCCAATCATTTGCTGGGATCGTTGCATCCAACAAACCTTCTTGTTGTACTGGAACCGATCCGCGGCCGTCAATATGCTTCTTCACGGTTTTGTTCTTCAATACGATCGATCCATCTTCTTCACGATATCGTGAAAGAATAGAGTCATCGCCAATCGGTTGAACCGCTGGTTTTGATTCCACCAACGCTTTCTGGATCTTCTTGATCTCTTCAACCTTGGTTTCAAATTGTGCCATTTTATCTTCAGCGTTTTGTTGTTTAACAATCAGCTGGTTCAACGCTTCACGCGCTTGTTTTGGGTTTGAGTATTCCATTTGTGGATCTCCTGTTTATGATAGTAGGTAGTAAATTAAGTTTTTCATTTCGTCTTCATCGTGTCCACTTTTATCTTCTTCTTCATCGTGTCCACTTTTGTCTTCTTCTTCTTTATAGCCGTCTTCAATTTCTTCCATTGGTTCCATTGGTTCTTCATCAATCATTTCTTCCATTTCATGTTTTGCAAAATGGACGATGAAACGATCGGTTTCTTCGATGACTTCAAGAACGTGTTTGACTTTCTGAAGATCGGCCGCTGGTTTGGATAAAAGTTCAGATCGAACCATACGACGGATCATATCTTCAAGACCACTTGAAAAGCCTTTGGCAACTGCTTCACTGTTAGCTGGAATAGTCACGATCGAAACCTCCAAAAGTTCATTTTCTTGATAAAACATTCCAGACTTTCCAAACGCTTTGTGGTCACTTGGTAGATCTGATCGCATGGTTCCTTTTCTTGGTTGGAAACCAACTGATACCGCTTTCAAGAATCCTTGATCAACTTTTCTGGCAACGTTGGCGCCAAGTTCATCTTCAAGATCAAATTCAACGTCAATTTCAAGCTGGCCATTAACCACTTCAACATTTGAAGCGCGTCCAATTGGAAGCATGTCTTGACGATGGTTCAAAAGGATCACTGGATTATTCTTGAACGCTTCCAAGCGCCAAGAATCCTGATCAATGATATCATCATAACGATCTGAAGTAGCAGTTGAAGCGATGAACGACGCTTGACCAACCTTCTTTGATCTGATTTCTACAAATTTTTGAATCATTTTGAATCCTGTGGTATTGATTGAACTTTACAACAAAAATTGATCTGTGTCAAAAATGTTTATTCCAAGTTTATTTTCTAACCCTGAACAACTCTGAACACTCTTCATCAAAAACGTTCACGGTCTTGTTCTCTTCATTGGTTACAACTTTTACTGAACACGCTTTCAATATTTGAATTGTGTTGGCGATATTGGATATTTCTTCACACTCAGCGCCGGTGGTTTGCGCGTCGATCCCACGTTGTTGAAGTCTACAAAACATTTCACGACAAAGAAGATCGCCGTGGGTGTCAATATGGTCTTTTGAACAGCTGACTGAAACAAGATCGGGTGAAGTCACTTGTTTGATCACGTCTTGTTGACCACTGGCCACCGGATCTTCAACCACGACCACCGGCGGCGCGGTTTCTTCAACTGGTTCTTCTTTGTTCTTGGTGATCAATAGAGTTCCAACACCACCGGCCACAACACCACCCAAGATTGATATCAAAATTGTCGTCAACATACTTTCACCAAACACCGTTTTCACTTGTTCTTCTTCACTCATAACACCACCGGAATAACTGAACACCGGCAATTACAATCTTCAGCTGGATCACCAAAACCGGCTGGATACATTGTTTCACCGTTTTCAGTTTTCCAAGTTTCATCCACTCCAACACGTTGACCATCCAAAGCCGCGTGAGTATCTCTGGTATTTCCATCAAATGAAGCCAACCATTCTTTTTGAATATTCAAACCGGTTTCTTGACTTGCTTGACGATAGGATTCAACACTTGAACGATTGACGGCGCGGGTTGATTCTGTTCTAGCGATATTCATAGCACGTCCAAAACCAAACGCGGCGATCTGGTCAATGTTTTCAGCGATTTGATTGACACTTAAACCATTGATCAACCCATCTTGGACGGCTTTTGTCACGGCGTTGGCGGTTGTTGTGGAGATCTCCAACGCCAATTCTTCTTGAAGTTCGATCAAGATATCGCGGCCGCCAAACATCAAATCAAGCGGTTTTGGTATTCCAGCAATTTGGAAGATCTGATCAAGTTCAGCTGTTCCATTCAAGTTCCAGACACGTTGAAAAGCGCCGCCAATCGTGTTGAAAATGTGACGCCGTTCTTCAACGATCGCTTCAAGTTCACCCAAGTCAATGATTGATTTGGATTTGACGTTTTGACGGATCCTCGTTTGATATCTTTTGGAAGCATCTTGAAGATATCGTTTGGCGGCTTTTTCGATGATTCTTGACGCCGGTTCTTGACGTGCCTTGATCCAATATTCCCAACGGTCACGGCGGCGGCGCTGCTTTTGTTCTTCCAACTTTGCTTTCAGTTCATTCAATACGGCCTTCATTTTTCGTTCACCAAGTACACCAACCGCCAACCATTTGATTTGTGCTACGATACCAGCCACGTTTGAAAGATTCGGTGAAAGTTCAGGATCGTCAAACTGTCCACCGTCTTCAAAATGACGCGCGATCCATGCTTCACGTTTTCGAATTGCCATTTCTTCAGTTTCGGTGGTGGCTTCTTGGTTTGATCTGGTCGCTATTGGGTACAATCGCCGATACTGGTTGTTACCTTCGATATTTCCACCGGCTTTCCAGATTCTTGGCCAGTTGATCTTGAGATCTTCCGCGTACTCTGGATCAAACGTCTTCCATTGGCTTTTTTCAAGATCGACTGGTTGATCTTCACCATCAACAGGAAAATTTGTGGGGTCAACATCGCCAACACTTCCTTTTTTGATCAAGTCGTCAAGCGTCAACGACTTTTCTTCTTCATCACTGGCCATTGGATGATCTTTGGGAAGAAGATCTTGATCATGTTTTCCAGATCTGAAACGACCATTTCTTAACGCATATAAAAAACTATTGACTCTACCCATTGCCCACTGTTCCGCGCTGTTCACCGTTGGACGAACTGAAGACGGGTTTGTTTTATAGGCTCCGATCCCTCGCCAATAAACACCGGCCAATTTCAACTTTGAAGTTCTTTTGGCTGGATCATCACCGTGTTCTTCATTGTGATCGGTCGCTTTTCGCGTCAACGCCAACTGTGTTGATTCTGGAAGCGCGTCAAATGCTTCTTGAAGTGAACCGTATTCCGCCAACGCATCTTCTTCTTTTTCAACTGGTTCAACTTCTTCTTCATCCAATGATCTGAATATCCATGAAGCCAATGAAGCAACTTGATCTTCTTCATCCAAAGACGGCGTTGAAGGTTGTGGCCGGTTTTGTTCATTGGACCCGATTGGCGCGTCGTGAAGTCCTTCAAAACTGTAAGCTGCTCCGGTTTCCATTCCGTTCAGGATATGAGCAGTTACACGTTCAATTTGTTCAGATCTCAACGCGTTCAAAGCCTCGACGCCGCTATAATCAAATTCAAACCTTAACGACTTATCAAAACGACGGGCGATCTTGGTCAACGCCCAAGCGATCTTTTTTCCACGCTTTTCAACGTTTGACCAGTGTATGATCGATTCTTGACGCGCGGTTGCAAAGTTGGCGGATCCCTCACCAAGAACTGAAAGCGGTGTTCCAAAAGCAGCTGTGATGGCCAGCTTTGAAAACTCCTTGACGCTTTTGAACTCAACGTCACGCGGTGTTGTTTGTGCCATATCCACTTGAACTTGACCAGACAAAACGATCGCGCCGCCTTCTTGGACCATTCCATTGTAACGATCCAAAACGTCACGCCGCGTTTCTTCTTGCCAAATATCCAGTTCATTCTTTGGTGAAAGGATCACGTCCGGTCTTCCTTTTTTGGAAGCAGTTTCAACCAAACCTGAAACATTCAAATCGGCTTTTATTTCTTGTTGTGTAGGTTGAACAGCACCAACACCGTATAAACCTTGAACACCGGTCGCCCAAGTTGCGTTTTTGATATGGATGATTCGATCCGGTGGGTATTCTGTATAATGACCATCCGCGTCATATCTGTAACCAATGATCCCAATTTCATTTGTGATTATTCCAACCTGTTCTGGATGAAGTCTGACAATTGAAACCGGTGTTTCAGTTTCACCAAGAATCAATATGAACGCATTTCCAGCGGCCACCAAATCAATTGTCAACTGTTCCAAGAAGGAAAATTGATCAATACCGGTTGACGGTTCTTCAATCAATTCAATCGCTGGATGACTGTCAATGATCGTTGAATTCTTTCCATTTCCTTGAATCAACTTCAAAGGCGTGGCCGCTAGATCTTGAGATATACGAGACAAAGCCGCGTAAACATATGGGTGTTGAACGTATGCACCCAAAGAACCAAGCTGGCTATATGCAGATCGGCCACCGTTGGAAACGTATGAAGCGCCGTGTTTGATTTCGGTTGGCTTTGTCTCAACTTGACCGATCTGTTTTTCATTTGTTACAAAACCGATCCGCGTGAAAAGTCTTTGATACCAGTTCATTTTATCAACTCCGTTTGGTGTTCACTTTATCATATCTGGAAAGATATCCAATTACATATCTTAACGCGTCCAATGCATGATCATCTTGCTTCATTGGTTGATCTTTTCCAGTCGTCTTTGACCACCGGTACTTTCTCAATTCTTGGATCAACGCTCGACAGCTGGAAAAAATGAACAACCTTGGCTGGCCATCGGCGTGAAGTTGAAGACGTTCTTTGACCAAACCGATCATTGTATTCATTCCAAGTTCTTTCGGTGAAGGTTTGGTTTCAACACCAAGTTCACGCGCCAATATCAATCTTGAATCTTTTCCGGCGCTATCAGCTACCGTGAACAAACACCGCGGATCGTTTTGTGATAGTCTCAACAACTCGCGGCCGTTTTCCAGTGTTGTTCGGTTGGTTTGGTAATACTCGCGAAAGACGTAGATCGCATCATCAGCACCAAAACGACCATCACGATCACGATATAACCACAAAGTAGCCCAAGGATTTCTGACACCAAAGTCGATCGCGCGGTATATCTCGCCGTCTTCAGGTATTTGGAACGGTTGAACAACATGAAGACGCGGATCAAATTCATCATACACCAAACCTTCTTGACTGACAAAGTCACCAAAAAGGCGCGTTCTTTGCATCGCTTCGCTCATGTGTTGAACAGTTCGACGCAATTTCACCGAGTTGATCCACGGGTTATCCAATCCACTGATTTGAACGCGCGTGAAACCTTCGCGGATCTCCTCAACAAATTGATCAAACAACCAGTTCAAACCGTCAACTGGTGTAGCTGTCACCAAGACGCGTCCATTCAAATCAACAGTTCGCAACAAACATTCTTGAAAAACTTGATCGTCACTTCCTTCTTCATCAATCCAAACCATCTTCACGCCTTTTCCTTGGAACTTTTTCCGGCCGGCTTCATATGATAAACAAACGATCTTTCCACCGTTTTCAAAAGTCGCGGTGGCTCGATCTTGAGCGTTCCATTTGGCTTTGACGGTGCTTCTTGGAATATAGTTATCAAGTTTTGGCCGTACGTATTCGATCGAATCACCATATGACAAAGCAACACACCAAACGGTTGACGGTTCTGGTTGTATCAAGTCTTTTGGAAGATCGTTCAGTTCCAACCATTGTTGAACACTCCAATCATTTGAACCCAAAGCCACGGCCACCGCCAATTGAGCACCAAGATCAGTTTTTCCGGCGCGGTTTCCACCGCCGATCAAGTGTGCTTCAGTTCCCATATTGATCAACGCGTGCTTTTGACTTGTTCTCGTTTCTTCAATATTGCAAGTTTCACAAATGAAGCGGTGGTGGTGAAGGTGCTTCATTGGTTCACCGCATCCAACCGGCCGATCGTCGTCTTTTTTTCCTGACCATCTTTCGCATCTTGGCGACCAAAGACGGGCCACCGCCAACGGATAATTTCTTTGTATCTCTAACAACAAACGCTGCTGTTCATAGATCTTCAACAGTTGGCTTTTGTTCATGATGAAAAATGAAACGGGCTTTGATCCCTCGTACAAAACCCGCTTCCAAAGATCATGTAACCAAGAACAACCGTCAAGCTGGTGACTACAAAATGATTATATTCTATTCGATGACAATCGCAAGGATCGCAATTACAACACGGGCAAAAATCAAACGTCATCTTTTGAACTCGGTTCTTTCAACGCGTCCAACTTGGTTTGATTTTCCTGAACGGCTTGAAGCAGTTCTTTCACGTTGATCTGTTGTGCTTCCACCGTCTCTTGAATCGGATCGATCTGTTGTGAATTTTGGGTGTAGCCGTGACGGGTTTGGAGTATCCAAGCAGCGGCGCGCCAATCCCCATTTTTGGCGGCGCTGTTGATACAAGCCAAGTTGTTGACGGCGCCAATTGCTTCAGCTGCTTTATAACGTATGAAAAAATCATGAAACTGACCACGTTGATCTTCTTTTCCACGTTGGATCCAATAGTACAACGTTCTAACAGTTATTCCAGCATAGCCGGCCGCCAATTGTACTGTACAACCCAGCTTGATCGCTGTACAAATCTTTTCAATGACCTTTTCATTGATCTTTGTCTTTCTTCCCATCTTGATCCCCTTCCAGATACTTCATTTTTGCATTTTCAACACGGCCTTCAATGATTGGCCAATATTCTTCCGTAATTTCACAACCAACAGCGTTGAACCCTTCCAACATAGCCGCCGCCGCCGTCGTTCCACTTCCAAGAAATGGATCCAATACCGTTCCATTTTGTGGAGTCACCAAACGGACCATCCAACGCATCAAGTCAAGCGGTTTCACGGTTGGATGAAAGTTTTTGATTTCTCCAGCTGTACGACCAGCGCCGGCGCGCGGATTCTGAACACCGGCCGATCCTTCTTTTCGATCAACTGCTTCAAAACCCTTCTTGGCTTCAAGATGATCAAGACCTTCTTCACGTTCTGATCTTTGTGCTTTCTTGAATCTCACAATATTGGCCGGCCAGCGTCCAACCTTTGAAACGTTTGGAATTATGAATTCACTTGTATTCTTCTTGAATCTTGGATCTCCACCTTTGCTTTTGTCATAAGATCCGTTTTTAATGATACCGCGATCAATGATTTCACTTCCATCACCAAACCAGATCGGATCACCGTATGGAAACCGCGTGGCTTCAATATTCAAACCGCCAACACCGTGAACAAGAAAGTTGTTGGCGATCGTTCCATCAATTGGTTTTCTTGCCAAAACAGCCGGTTCAAAAGCTGGTTTCAAAGCAGTTCCCCAACCTTCAAACCGCTTGGCTTCTTCACTGGCAGCTGTGGTTATTTTTCTTGTAATCTTTTTTCGTTCACCTTGACCAACTTTCACAATTCCGCTGGGTTCATTGTATCTTTCTTCAGTTGCCAAAACAGGTCTTTGATCTTCAAATCCCAAATGTTTATGAATCGCCTTTGAAACGTTCAATGACTTTGGAAAACCAGATTCATAGCACCAACACAGCTGATCACGAATTTCAAAACCGGCTTCTTCAATCACTGTTGTCATTCTATGAATTGTTCGAGTAGCACAAAAGCCGATCAAATGGCCACCGTGTTTCAATACTCGTATACACTCACGCCAAAGTTCAACGTTATCAACAACGTCACGATCTTCATGATCCCAACCTTTGGCCATGAAGTTGATCATATACGGCGGATCGGTCACAATTGAATCAATTGAACAGTCTTCCAGTTCTTTCAAACGTTGCAAACAGTCACCTTTCAACAACGTGAAAGTTTGATTGGTGTTGACTGGTTTTGGCGGCGGCGGTGGTTCTTCTTCACTCGATGGTTCATCATCTTGAAGCAGCTGTTGAAGTTCTTCTTCATTGAATCCAATGTTTTGGAGTTCTTCAGGTTCAAACCCTTCTAGGATATCTTGAAGGTGTTCTTCATTCCAATCGGCGATCTCGTTTGTTTTATTATCGGCGATCGCCAATCGTTCAGCATTTCGATCGCTGATCTCCAATATTCGACACGGTACTTTTTTCCAACCAAGTCTAAGCGCCGCTTTCAATCGAGTATGACCAGCGATGATCATATTTGTTCCAGCTTGAACAACGATCGGAGCACCAAAACCAAATTCTTCAATACTATTGGCCACGGGTACAACAGCCGTATCATTGAAACGGGGATTCTTGATCCACGGTTGAAGATCGGCCACGTCTAGCCAAGCAAAGTCCTTTTTGTCTTCACTCATTTCTTCACCTTTGATCGTCGTGTCTTCTTTGGTTCAACTGCTTCTTCACTTGATGGTTCACTATCGTCTTCTAGTTCTAACAGCTGGTGACCGGCGGCGCGGTATTCTTGGCGGCTATATTCCAAGATGATTGAAAGCGCCTTTGACTTTGAAACGCCTTGAAGACTTGCGATCGTTCCAATATAGTTCCGATCGGCGTTGGTTAGCATCAAATTCGTTTTCTTGGTTGGTATCTCAACCACCGGCGTTTGATTGATTGGATTTTCGATGACTTGACGACACCCAACACAAACCGTTTTTAACCAGCCAAACTTGGACAGATCGTGACGACTTCCACAATTCAAACAAGCCAAGATGATCCGGCCGTTTGGAAGACTGTTAACATTTCTCATTTTTTCCACTCCTTACAAGATGAACTGAACGCCGTGAAAGTCATCCAGTTCAATATCAAGTTCTTCTTTATTGGCGTTCTTAATTTGATGAACAAACGCCTTTGTTGTTGGTGTTACACAAAGACCACTTCCAGACCATCCAACCTTGAATGAACGGCCGTCAATCGCTTCTTTGATTTCGTTTATTGTTTCATGAATACCAGTGATCAAACCGTCTTCAGATACCAGCCAATATTGACCAAACTTCAACAGCTGGTCTTGACTTACAATATCAACCGATCGATCGTCTTTGATTCTCAAAAATATGAAGCCGGTTGTTTTCGGTTGACTCAAGATCAGCTGAACAGCATCTTTCAGATCAAACGCCTTGGCGCCTTCCATGAATATATTTGGATGAAACCACGGGATCAAAAGCATGAATACACCACCGATCCAATATAAGCGATCATTTTCAACATTGGCGTCAACAGCATCGCCGCGCCAATGGAAACCATGACCATTCCAAAGTTTTCACCAAGTTCTTTTGAGTTGATATTTTTCATTTCTGCACCTTTCATTTTTTGTTGTTTTTGTCATGAAGATCAATATGAGCGATCACGCGCTCGATCTTATCTTTGATTGAAATGACGTCACCGGTGGAAAGATGAAGCCAAACTTCATTCTTTCCAACCTCGACCCAAACGATTTGATCTCTAGTGACGTATATGGTTTTATTGTTTGACCACGTGAACTTGATCATTGGTTTTCCTGACGTGATATGATTTGAAGTTCCAAGCTGTCGTCATTCAAAACCATGAAGCGCGTTGAATCCCATGAAACGACGGCCAAAGATGTTGAATCATTCCAAGCGTTCAAGAAGTTGTTTTCATTGGTTGCATGATTGAAATGAACGCCGTTCAAGTGATATGGAACCGCGCCGCCAAAGGTTGGAACCGTGTATGGAAGATATTCCAAGGTTTGTTCAAGCGCTTGATCCAATCGTTCTTTCAAGTCTTCAAGATTGGTGGCCGATCTGACGTGTTGATCTGCTTGGTCAAAGCTGGTTGTTTGTTGTCTCATTTTTACACCTTTTGGAGATTGGCCGCCAAGATTGACGGCCGGTTGAAGTTTGGTTGGTTATTTTTTTAGTGTGATTGAAAGTCGAGTACCAAAATACTCAAGTCCAAATGGTGTTTCATCGTGTAGCTGTTCAACACCATGATTTTGAGCGGTGTCATCTTTGAGATATTGTTGAACGCGCTTCATTGTTTCCATATCATCAACTTTGTTTTTTGTGTTGATATTGATGATCAGGATTCCCATTGGAGTGAATCCGGCGTCAAATGATGGATGGAAAATGTTGAGAGCTTTTTGAATTTCTTGTTGGATTGTTTGTAACATTTTTACACCTTGTTTTGATTATGACCACCGCGGCCATACTTTTAATATAGCACGTTTGGAATAAACCGATCCAGTTTTATTCTTCTTTTGTTAGTTTTTCTTCCAAAAGTTGGCGGATCAACCTCGAAACGGTGATCCCCTTTTCGCTGGCCAGCTGTTTGAGTCGTTCCAGTAGCTGTTGATCAAGTCTCAAGTTCAATCTTCCGTTCATCATATGATCCCTTTTTCTTTCAATATCTTTTGAAGTGTTGGTGAAGTCTTAGCTGCTTCAATCATATCAACAAAACCAAAGTCTTCTTCTTGGGTGTCATCTTCCACCAAGTGAAGTTTTGGTTTCTCGCTTGGCGCCTCCTTTACCGCCAAAGATTCTGTTTCAAAAACTGGTGGTGTTGGAATAGTCGTTTCAGTTACAGCAAAGTTCAAGAAATATCTTTGTTGTGGGTTCAAATTCAACCCTTGACGGCCACCAACTTCGTTTTCACGCTTGAACCACGTTGAAAGACGTTCAAACCATCCAAAGGACCAACAACGACCGTTTTGAAGATGATATTGGACCATCAACCAAGAATCAACAACTTTGATTTCAAGTTCATGGTTGACGTTTGGAGTTTCACTGAAAAGACGCCAAACGTCTTCCATTGGTCGATCCATTTTCCAGCCTTGAAGATCTGTCCACCGTTGAAGGAAGTTTTGAAAAGTGCTTTTCGTTGTTGGTGCTGTCATGTCATGAAATGAATTATATTCTTTTTTATTCTTTATTACATGTAGGTCACAGCTATGATCCATAGATGGTTCAAGGCTATGGTCTAGGGGTG
>Ga0209951_1000080_pt1 | contig 22750 bp, 8 predicted proteins | sample SalPon2_A_H2O_MG_2_FD_185725 | JGI IMG/M metagenome (GOLD analysis project Ga0209951, IMG submission 185725) | Salt pond water microbial communities from South San Francisco under conditions of wetland restoration - Salt Pond MetaG SF2_A_H2O_MG... ...
ATACGAAACATTCACTTCTCAAACTGGTATTTTAAGAAACAATATCAATGAGATAGGTATTGCTATGGGAGATGAACTTCTTCCAGTAATGACAGATGTCATAAAATCTTTTTCAACAATAGCTAGTGCAGTTGTTGATTTAGATGATGAAGGAAATGTAAGAAACAATCATATAGAAAACTTTTTAATCAATATGGGTATTGCTGCCACTACTGCAATGACTGCATTAAAAGCAGTTAGGAACATATCAGATGAGTTTTCATCTATACCTGGTACTGCAAAAGGTGGTGGTTCAAGTTTATTTGGAGACGTATTAGGTAGGCGTTCAAATAACAATAAACTTACACAGAAATTTATTGAAGAAAGTAGAGTTTCATATCTTGACCAGTTAGATAATTTCTATAAAAAAGAAATGGGCATACATTTAAATGGTAATGAAGAATTAGCACAAAATATGCTTAACAGATTAAAAACTATGACAACTTCTGATGGTGATGTTACAGAAATATTTGATGAACAATTAAGAGGAATAAGTTCCTATGACAAAGATTATGTAAATGCTATAAGTAGACATTTTCAAAATGTAAAAAAAATGGCAGATGGTGGTAGTACACAATTTTTAGACAACTTTGATAATTTAGAAATGGGCGACAATTTATTTAATTCTATTTTACAAGCACAAGGAATTGATACTAAAGCAATTGAAAAGGTTATGCTTGATGCTAAAAAATCTGGTGTAAGAAATATATTTGATACTTTACCAGGAGGTCTTGATGTAGAAAATATGACAGAAATACAGCAGTTGACTAAAGATGCTAAAGATAAAATATCAGATTTAATACAAGGACAAGTAACACCAGATACTAGTTTAAATTTTGCTGCTGAAGAAATGTCTATTAAAACAGAAGCAAAAAAACTCTTAGATGCTAAACAGGTAGAAATTGCAGAAACTTTAAACGACATTAGAACTCAGGCTGGTGATGATATCCTGAGACTTAACGAAGATATCGATGGAAAAGTAAGACAGCTAGAAAAAGTTAAAAGTGATGTCAAAGCTGACATTATTAAAACACAAAAACTTGACCCAGTTAAAGACAAAGAAAAAATAGATAACCTTATTAAAGAAAACGCACAAGTTAAAAATGTTACTAAATCATTAGAAAATTTAAACAATCAGCGTGAAAATGCAAAAAGAGTACTATCCGAAATTAGTAAGGGTGATGCAGAGTTTAGTAGGTTAGAATCAATTACTAGACAAGAAATAGCAGCATTAGAAGTACAACAAGGTCGTTTACAGTCACAGGAAAAATTTATAAACAATTACGACACAATACTAAAGAAAAATGCATCAATGTTATTTATTGAGCAAAAAATAGCAAGGGCTCAAGAACTTGGTTTAAGCGAGGAAGATGTTGCTAGTCTTCAAAACCAATATGATGCTTTGCAAGAGGGTGCAGAACAATATAAAAATGAATTAATTCAATCTGTAGACCAAATAGAAAAAAATGCTAAAGTGCTTGAGCATAATTTGAATGATATGACAAATGAATATTTAAGTAATCAAGAACGAATTGCTCAAATAGATAAGAAGTATAGAGATGAGGGAATTCCAATGGATGAATTTGGAGATGCTTTACCTGAGTACTTAAATGACATGGAAACAATGGCAGGTCTTGAAGATAGAAATAACCAACTTTTAGCTGATAGGTCAAAGTTAACAGCAGAAGTTAATCAAAATGCACAGTTAAAAACTTTCTTAGATAATAAAATACTGTCTTTAGAAAAAGATATTAAGACAGTAAGTAAAGGCATAGCTGATGATGTCAAAAATCAAATTGATGCAGAACAAGCGAAAATTACTGAAAAAGAAAAAGTAGTTTCCTTAATTGATGATGAAGCAAAAGCTAATGCAGATAAGATAGCTGACAATAAAAAGTTAATTGAACTAGAAGAGCAAAAGTTAGATAACCTTCTTAGACAAGCAGATACAAGCGAGAGGTCAGCTCAAGCTGTAGAAAATATTAAAAGTAATCAAAATTTAATTAGTAACGAATTAGACAAACAAACTCGTATGCAGGCTGAAATAGCACGCAATGAAGAATTAGCAGCTCAGAAAAGAGAAGATGCTAAAGAGTTTAGGAAAACCTCAACTAAAGGCAAGTCTAGTGCACAACTAAGAGAAGAAGTACAAGACATGCTTGATAGGGGTGTTCTAACTGAAGACCTAAATGTCGACAAAATGTCCAGAAAGAAATTAGACGAAAAATTTAAAAAAGGTCAAATAGAACAAGGTAATAAACTGCGTCAAGGAGCAAATGCTTTAGATAGTAAAAATGAAAAAATTAATGCAGATATAGCAAATTCTAAAAAAGAAGTTCTTGAGATAGAAAAGGCTTCTAGTAAAGAAATTGTAGATTTATCAAAAAGCCAAACTGAAATTCGAGATTCTGTTAAAGAAATTAAAGACCTTAAAGTGAAAAATCAAAAACTAGATGCTGAAGCAGGCACTATCGATAGTAGAAGAATACAAGCTCAAAAAGAATTACAAGATTTAGTTTCTGACCCAGATGGTGGAAAAGGCGGAATAAGAACAATAAGTTCTATATTTGGTGACATTGAAAAAGCCTTAGAAAAAGGTAAAGTTGATGCATCAAAGATTAATAAATTACTTGCTTCAGTAACAGCAGGAGACAAAGAATTTATATCTGAAGATTTAGCTAAAGTTACTGAAGATTTAGGTGGATTAGAAGATACATTAAGAAACATACAAAGTGCTGGAGATGAAGTAAGAAGATTAAATAAAGAATTTGCAGAAGTCGGTGTTCAAATTGATACGAATGATAAAGGATTGAAGCAAATTAAAGATACTCTTAAAGGTGTAGCAGATGCAGGAATGATTACACAAGTTCAAGCTGATGACTTAATCCAAATGATACAATCTGGTGATGTTGACAAACTAAGAAATGCTGAGGGTATATTTGAAGGTATCGGCACTATATTACAAAACTCTGGGGAGATATTTGATGATGGTAAATTATTTGAGATACCTCCAACTACAAAATCTTCTTTTGTTGAATTAAGAAAAATAGTTGGCGATTTAGACAAAGGATTTTTCAATGTTCTAGCAAACTTTACTAAAAACTTTGGAAAAATTGAAACTGTTATTGATGAATTTGGTGAAAAAGTTGAAGTTCCTATGAACAAAATGACTCGTGGTATTAAATGGATTTCAAGAGGTTTTTCTAGGCTATTTAGATTACTAGGGTTCTTTATGCCCTCTGCAATTAAGAATTTTCAAAATCTCGAATTAGCTATTGCAGGTAACACAAAGATGACTGCTAATCTCCAAGCAGCTATGTTTAGATTAATTGGTGTTATTCGTGGTGTTGCTACTGCAATTCTAGGTCTTGTTGCAAACATAGCAATGATGGCTGGATTTATGGCTTTGATGACTACAGCAATGCAAGTTATGGAAAACTTATCCAAAACAGAAAGAGCTATTAAATCTGTTTCTGACATAATGAGTGGTTTCTTTGAAGGTGCACAGACTAGAGAAGAGCTTGCTGCTAACAAAACAGAACTTGAAAAATTACTTAATGAGTACTCAGCAATGGGTGATGATTATGCAGAAGTAGTAGAAGCAATACAAAAGAGACTTGATGAAACAAATAGAGCTATTGCAGAATCTAATGCTGAAGCCAGAAAAAATATGGGTGAGATAGGTACAGAAATATTATTTAATACAACTGTAAATGATGACATAGGAGACTTGACAAAGAGAACAGAAGCAATTGCTAATTACATTGGTCTAAGAGGTGAAGCTGAAAAACAGTTATTTAAAGATAATTTAAGTGATGCTATTGGTGGTCAAATGATAGAAGGGGATATAAGCCCTAGAGATTTAGCAGAAAGTTTAGTTGATGTTGAAGGATTTACTAAAGAGAGTAGAACAGTATTTAGTGCTGTTCTAGGTTCAATAGAAGATAGTGTAAATTTAGTATACGATATGCCAGATTACAGTGATGGTCTTAAAAACTATTACGAAAGAAATATGAGTGACTTATTAGACTTCTTTAGAGAAAATGGAGACCTAGGTCAAATACTTACAGAGGGTCAAATATTTGGTTCCCCAGCAGATGCAGAAAATGCTATTGCTGATGGTGTGACTAATTTCTTTAGTTTTGGTTCTAATTTCCAAGACCATTTTGAACGAAATATGTTTGGTGCATTTATGGGATTAAATGTAGATTTATCCAATGATGTTATAACAATTACTCTTCCTGATATAGATAGTGCGATATATAAGCCAGGTCAGTTTAGTGGTAATATGCCCAGAAAAGTATTAGGTCAAATTGATGTAGAGAGTATAAAACTTACTAAAGAATTTGAGGAGGCATATCAAAAAGCTCTTGAGAAATCTGGTGCTGGAAATGTTGATGGAGATGTAATTGCTGAAGGTATTTTAAGAAACATTATTGGTGAGCTTTCTTCAGAAAAAGGAATGAAGCAGTTTGAAAAAGACTACACAGCAATGCTTGTTCTTGGAAAGGGAATAATTGACCAATCATTAGAAATTACTGATAGTGGTTTAACTGCAATAGCAGAAATGCAAAATCAAGCAATATTGTCTGAATTAAGACAGTTTCAAAATCAAGGTATTATTGATGAAATAGTTTTCCCATCTAAAGACAGACTGGGTGCAGAAAGACAATTATCAGTTGCTCGTTCTGTTATGCAAGAGAAAGCAAAACAAGAAGCAAAAGCATTAAGAGATGAACTTGACCTTGCAGAGCTTTCTGCTGATAAATTTAGTAAGACATTAAAAGAAAATCTTGCTAAAGCTGCTCAAGAACTAGGCGATGTTTTTTCTGATGTTCCTTTACAGATAAGAAAGAGTACCAGAAAAATTATTGAGGAGTTAATGGTCAAAGGTGCAATGCAAAGAGCTTTTGAACAGACAATACAAGATTTGTCATCCTTTGCACCAATGTTAGCTGAACAATTATCAAGAAAAGGTGTCTCAGCTATAAATGTAGCACAAAGTTTCTTAAGTGATAGAACATCTGCTTTCCAAGCAGAGGGTATGCTAGCAACTCTAATGCCAGAATTTGCAAAAGATATTGGAGTTGGCTCAGAACAAGTAAAGAACGCACAAAATCAAGCTATAGAAATTGGTAAAATGCTTGCTAATGGATTACTTTTAGGATTGCAAGATTCAGGTGTAATTGAATTAGAAGAAGAAATGATTAACAAAATTACTGCTGCACTAGATGCCGCTGCTAGCCCCGAAGGTGCAGATACACGCTCTCCATCATTAAAAACTAGGAAAATAGGTCAAGATATAGGCAAGGGTTTAGTAGTAGGTATACAGGGAATGGAGCAGGATGTAAATAATGCAATGATTAATTTAGTTGATGGTGCAATTATGGCAGCTAGGGGTGGTGATGGCGAAGAAGATATAATGCCTGAACAACAATCATTTGAACTAATAGGGTTAGAGACAGAAGATGCTGTTACTTATGTAAGGAAAAATTTTGGTGAAATAGAAGATATTGTACGTACAAGCGTAATGAATATGGAAGAAGAAGCTGTAGGGTTATATGCAACTTGGGAACAATCATTAGGAGAAATAGGAAAAGGTCTTGATGTTATATTTGGACTAACTGCTGCACAAAGAGCTTTAGTACAAGCAAACTATGCTGTACAAAAATCAGAACAAGCACTTATGGCTACTAGAAGAAGTCAAGCTACATTATCTGAAAGAATGCTCAAGCATCAAATACATTTACAAAAAATGGAAAAAGAAGGTAGAAAAGGTGTCATTACTGGTGCTGAAGAGTTAAGCATATTAAAACAAAAAGTTTCTTTACAGGAAATGCTTGATAAATCTCAAGGTAAAAGAAGTGCTAGCGAAAGATTAGCTATTGCAAACGCAGAGGAAGAATTAGAAAGATTAGAACTTGCAGCAGAAGCAGGTATCGTAAGTTCATTAGAAGTTGAAGTTGCACAGGAAAATCTTGATGAATTAAAGGGAAATAATTTATCTGTAGATGAACAAAGAATTGCTGTACTAGAACTGGCAGAAGCTGAAAGTAAATTACAAGAAACTGAAGATAAAGCAAAAGAAACCTCTGATGAAGTAATAGCAGCTAGAGAAAAACAAGTTACATTATTAAATGAATCAGCTAACGCCAGTTATGAATTGGAGATTGCTTATGATAGCTTAGAAGCATCTCTCGATGGTGTTGTAAAAGCTGAACACGCTTATGAAGTTGCAAGAGAATCATTTAGAGTATTTGCAACAGACTCAGGACCATTGTTTGATGCAATTATACAAGGTTATGGTGGTGTAGGTTCTCACATAGACACTGCTATAAAGAAAACAATTAACTATGCAACTACAACTGAAACTCAAATGAGAAAAGCAACTGAAGCTGTAAGAAAACATTTAAGTGACACATTTATGCTACAACAAAGACTTTCCGACCCACAACAAAATACAACTTTTAAAGATGTAGTATCAACTATGTTTGGTGGCTCTCAAGGTTTCCAACAATTAGCTTTACAAAAAGCTGGTGACCAAAGCAAGTTAGGTATAAATGAAGCAAGGGCAAAAGGTCAATTTAAAGATGATGAAGAAATGAATTTAGCATCATTGGCAGCAAAAAATCTAAGAAATATTGGTGCAAGTGGTAGTATGGCTGCTTATGAAGTAGTCAGAGCATTAGAAGGAATATTCGGTATACCATTTACTTTAACTGCTGCTGGTCAATTAGCTGTATCTGAAGAGGGGTTAAAAGCTGCTGGGTTGGAACAATTTAGAGATGGATTGTTAAAGTCTGGTGTAAATATTTATGATACTAACGAAAAATTAAATATCTCTGCTGATGTTTCAAGAAGTGGTGAAAGTGGAACTAGAACAGCTGGGTACATACCTAATATAAACACAAGTAGTGCAGGACAACAAAAAGAATTTTTTGCTAATAACTTATCTCAAATTGTTTCAAGTATACCTGGCATAATGACACCTGAACAATTATTAACTGCAATAGGTGCTAACCCTGATATGAATGTGTACAATGATTTGCTTGCAGATTCACAAAGATTAAGCGTTTTGCCAGCAGGAAGAAGAAATCAAGTAGAAGGTTATTTTGATTCCTTACAAACAAGACTTATTAGAAACTTAGACGACTTAGGCTTGACTAACTATTCTGTTCTTAGAGGTTTCAAGTATGGTGGTTTTATGAAACCATTTCAAAGAGCATTAGTTGGTGAATATGGTCCAGAAATGGTAACAGCTGTTCCAGGTGGTGGATTAAGAGTACAACCTGATGGTGGAAGAGGTGCTAGTATTCTTGTAGATAATATAAATGTTCAAGTTACTGGTGTGCCAAGTGACCCAATACAAGCAAGAAAAGCAGCACAACAAATACAAAAAGCTCTTGTTAAATTAGGTAAAGAGGGAAATTCAGGAACTGGACTTAGGAGAAATTAATGGCTCATCAAGTACATATAGGACAATTAAGTATAACTTCACCATCATCTTTGAACTTTCAATCTTCTGATGGTGGCAGAGAATTATCTTTTAGTGGAAAAATTGGTGGTACTGCTGTCACTATAGAACATATAAAATATATTAGAGATGAATTAATCTCTATGGCATCTTATGGTTTAGTTGTTCCATTTAGATATGATGGCGATAGTACTTATGATGGATATGTTAGAGTTTTAGGAAGTTCTGTAAATACATCAAGATATTCACTTGGTGGTTTTAATTATGATGTAGAATTTGAATATTTAGGAAGAAGTGGTGAAGTTCAATTTGAATCAAGGTTTACAGGTGCGTTGCTAGACAACGACCACAGTGTTACATCCACTACTAATCAATTTCATGTTCCACCAGCAAATCATTACAACTATTATCACGCAGGTCAACCTACTGATGGTACGAGGTTGGCTAAAGATTTAACAAGCTCTACTACAGGTGCTAATACTACATTAAGAATAAAAACCGATAGCAACTTAAGAGATTTTAACGCTACATATCATGTAGAGCCAAGTGATTATTATAAAGGTGCTTGTAGAATTACTACAGGAACTTACTTATCTGGATTTTCAGATGATGTTACTGGTGCTGTAACATTTGATACACCTTCTACAGAAATTAGATGTGGACTATTTTCTAAAAATAAACCAACTGAATTAGTTTTAGAAAATGGATTAATAAAAGTTGTATTAGGTAGCTCTACTACACAGGCACTTTTTGATACATATATTTACGATGTCGCTGATTATCAATCTGGTAAAACATGGGCTTTTAGTAGAGGTTTGCCTAGTGGCTCTGCTCAATTAGGTGCAGACTGGCAAGGGTGGAGAACAATGCAAATACTAAAAAATCACCCTGAATGCATTACAGTTAGATGTACAACATATTTAAATGCTGATTCAAAAGATGGGAGATTGGTGGTAGATTTTACCTTAAGAAGGGGTTCACATCATGTTTCAATTGTTGCAAATCAATTTACAGCAAGTAGATTTAATCTTTCATTAGCTACAGCTTCTGGAACAAACGCAGCTACAGGAACTGGATACATAATCGACAATATGTCTTCTCCTGAAGATGGTAACAAATGGATACTAGGTAGTCCTGAAAGTGCATCTAGTTCTTTAAATTTTGATGCTACAAGAGAAATGATGTATAAAAGTGGTGCTCAAATGAAAGCATTTATTGGATATGAATTGGCACAAGAAGATGGAAGCGTTAATGATGCCGACAGTGCAACAGATATAAGAGACCAATATTTAGATAATGTATACGAATATCAGAAAATAATAAAAGCATAATGTCAGTTACAGAAAAATTAATGGCTCAAGGTAGTTTTAGTTTAAAACTAGATTACAACAAGACACCTAACTCAATTCTTAATACAATAGATGCATGGGATAACATAATCATAGTTCCACAAAGAGTTTCTGAAAATGAACTTAATGATGCTGCGATGCTTTCTAGTGCTGATTATGTTGGTGTAATTACTGGTTTAGCTTTAGGAGATGATGCAGTAGAAATTGATGGTGCAGGTCTTGGAATATATTTAGGAGACAGTGATACTAGAGGTCTTCCTATATCTGACCAAGGTAGTGGTATTTCAGATATGCGTAAATACAAAGATAAATCTTTGCAATATGTTTTAGATAATTTTGAAGACGGAACACCTTATGGTCTTTTAAGAGATGGTAAAGATGGTGGTAAAAGAGCAATTAGAGCTGGAACAATTACAAATCCAAGCAAAGAAAGTACAGATTTATTGTACAACTTCGAAGGTAACAATGGAGATACATCAACTACAGATGCAACTAAAAGAGACCACGATTCATATTTTTATGGAAATGCCAAGATAAGTAACACACAAGCAAAAAATGGTAGTACAAGTTTATACCTAGATGGTGATAGGTCATATGTAGAAGTAGATTATTCTTATCACTTTCAATTTGAATCTGGTGACTTTACTGTTGAATGGTGGGAATATAGGACTGCGTGATGGAAAATGCCACAATTTGATTTAGCAAATGCAAACTTAAGTACTGATGGATTAGCTGCTGTAAAAAGCAGAATTGGATTCGTACCTTTTGTTTATGACACAGGATATCCAGTTAGAGGTGTTTATATTGACAACGACCCAGTTCCTAGTGGTTCAACACCATTTGCAGAGGGCGTTGGTGGTAGAGTGCCATTCGACCCAGAATTTCATGATGGTGTAAGGGGAAATTTAGTTGTTGGATATGGTCATACATATCTTAACGAAGGTGCAGTTCATAGAGGTTCTGATTCTTTATACTATGATTTTTATGGATTATACACTGATGACACATTCACAATCAATACAGTAGATTACAGTTTTCCAATACAAACTGGTAGTACCTACGCAACATCTAATTCTGGTGGTAATTATTTAGATGTAAATAGTGCAGTACAGACAACTGGTATTAGAGTAGCTTACACAGGAAATGATAATGCTAACAATAATATGAGATTTTCTGAGTCACTTGCTAGTACATTACTTTCAGAAGATTTAGTAGGTTATATTGCAAAAGTAAAATCTGTATTTAATTCATATAAAGATGCTTTCCCTTATGACAATACATTAGCTCAAAAACACTTTGACATGATGGTTTTAGTATGTTTTCAGATTGGTAAAGAGGCATTTTCTAATAGTTTTTTTGTACATTTATATAAACAAGTAGATGGTACATCTGTAACTCAATCTAGTGATTTAACTGCATATAACGATTCAGGATATGCTTTAATGTTTTTAGGTGCTAAACCATCACCAGCAGATTACCCATCAGGTGTTGACCCAAATAATTTAAAAACAGTCTATGAACCTGTTGTTGTTAATGGTGTAAAAGTTACTTGGAAATCAGCAATGATTTGGGATGATGCAATGATAAAAGCTAGAAGAGAAGATATTGATGATTTGCTAGGTTCCAACAGCAGTATCAATCCTAGTGCTACACCACTTGACCCAAGAACAAACTCTCAGTGGTATCAAGGACCAGCAATCATAGAAGACTTTTTTATGGCTAGACCAAATGCACCACAATGGGTAGATATAGTATATTCAACATTACCAACAGGGTCTGTAAGTAACACAATATTAGAACTACTTAGTCAAGGCAGACAAGATGAAATACCACTCTACTACACAGGAGATGCATCAATCTACGACACATCTGAAGGACCTGCAAACTACTGGGAAGATGAGCCCTTATATCAAAAATATTTTTCTTTAATATGGCAGATTAACAATAGGTGGTATAAAGGAGACCAAACTTTTATAAATGTTAGACCTGCAACAACAAATGGACCAGCAGTTGCAGCCCAAGGCGATGGCTCAATCCCACCATATATATTTGGTTTAAATGATGGCACAGGAAGATTGGGTGTTTATATTACTGGTCACTATGCAGAAAGTAACATAGATGGTATTACAGGTGTTGATAGCACTATATGGAATATAGCTAATAATAAAAAACTTGGAGATGTTCCATCTACCAATCAATGGGTGCATAGAGCAATTACTAGAAAAGGTAATAAATTTACAACTTGGGAAAATGGTGTAAAAGTTGATGAGTGGTTTTCTGACAAAGTAATTAAAAGAAACACTCGCGATGCTAAAACAGGTGGTACTGATGAAAAAGCATCTTTAAAATTATCAATAGGTAGAAGTCAACAAGCAGATTACTTTAAAGGTTATATTGATGGGCTAAGGATTACGAAAGGTGAAGCTCTATATGATGCTAGCTTTACACCTGATACAACACCAACAATTCAAACTACTGTTAATAATTACACTGGTAACCACAATGTAGAGAGTGCCTATTCTGCTATTAAAAAAGTAATGTCTCAATTAGAAGCAGAGTACAGAATTAATACAAATGGTACTTTAGATTCAGGTTTACCAGAATCTATATTTGTTGGACATGGTACTAATGAACCAACAGCAATAATTGTCAGAGATAGTGGTGGAGAAGACCCTGCAATTATAGGTTTAAATCCTGATGCATTGACAACACAGTTTGAAGCTGAAGATTGGGTTGCTGGTGTTGAATATTTAGAAAATGTTGGTTCTGATGGTGAGCATATGGATAGTTATGAAAGATTTTTAACCAATGTACCTTATTATGATTTATTTGGAAATCCTTTAGAAAGAGTTGCTTATGTTACTGAAAGTGAAGTTACAAGTAACATGGCACCTAAAAGAGCTGAAGCATTTTTAGATGAATTTACAAGAATTAAAAAATCTCTTTCTTTATCTTTAGAATATTACGATGTCAAAGGTGATTTTGAAGTAGGCGATAATATTTATGTTTATGACCCTGAAATTGGTTTTGTAGATGACAATACAAAAGCCATTGCAGATGGTAGAAGTGAACCTTATGAAACTATATGGCAAGGTCAATTTATCAATCCTGAAAAAATAAGAATAGTAGGAATAACTTATCCTATTGAAGATACATTCGGTGTTTATTTAAGGAAAGTTGTTTCTACAAATCCATACAGTGTTAGATATTATGACTTATGTGACTATGTAGAGTTTGAGACTGGTAATACAACTTTAGAAGTAGGTGAGATAGGTAAGCAAATAGGAGATGATTTAAGATTTTCTTCACAAATATCTGGTGCATTTACTGGGGAAAAACAATATAAGCCAGGTAAAGTTTTAGACCCTGATGATACTGATAATGAAGGTATAAGAACTACTACAGGATTTGAAACAGATGCTTTAGGAACACAAAGGTCTATTATATTTGTAGAGTGGTTAGTTCCTAGAAATGATGATGGAACAATTATAAATAATGGTTTGCAATACGAAATTACAGTTCAACCACTAAACCCAGCACTAGGTGGTACAGAACATTACTTTATTAACTGGGGAAATACTACATTTACTATACAAGATTTATTGCAAGCTACTTCTTATAAAGTAGGTGTTCAAGCTATAACTACTGGTGCTTCTAGTGGTTTCGTATATGAAACAATAACTACAGCAGTTGATACAGGAACACCCCCTACACCTGATGAAGCAACAACACTTGCTTCCTTACAAGGTGCTATTCAAGTTATACATAGATTAGGTGCTGCTACTGATGCACAAGGTAATCCACTTGCTTCAGTGGTCGATTTCACTCTTCCATCAGACTTGTCACATTTAAATGTATATGGTTCTACAACTTCAGGTTTTACTGTTGGAGAAAGTAGTTTAATAGGTAAAGTACCAGCAGATGCATCAATGCTTAGATTAGGGATACCTGCTGTCACTACTCTTAAAGGAGATAGTTTAGATAGTGCAGATACTATGTTTTTTAGATTTACTGCTGTAGATTTAGCTGGTAATGAGTCTGCTGCTTCACCTGAACAACAGAAAAGTGCTAATTTAGTTTTAACTGAAAATATAGATGATGCTGCTATTACTACTGCAAAAATAAGAAACTTATCAGTCGATACTGCAAAGATAGCTAATGCTGCTATTAGTAATGCAAAAATAGGAAACCTTATTGAATCAGATAACTATTCATTAGGAACATCAGGTTGGACAATTAGAAAGCAAGATACTGGTTATCCAAATGGTTATGCAGAATTTAATGATGCAGTATTTAGAGGTAATATAACAGCAACATCTGGCAATATTGGTGGCTGGACAATTGCAAGCGATAAGCTATCAGCAGATGATGGTAATTCTAACTCTATGGAGATTGATGGTGCTAATGCTTTCATTAAGGCTAACTATACACAAGGAAGTGCAGGTTTTAAACTAAATGCAGATGGTTCAGTAGAATTTAATGATGGAACATTTAGAGGTGATTTATCAGCAGGTACAATTAGTATTGGTTCTGGTAATGCAGTATTTAAAGTAGATAGTAATGGTAACATGTGGCTTGGTCATGCTAATTATGGAGATGCACCATTTACTGTTTCAAATTCAGGTGTATTATTCGCTAGTGGTGCAACAATTACTGGTACAATGACAATAAACGCAGGTTCGGTTCATATAGGATAAGTTATGGCAATACATATAGATACAGATGGTAATTTTTGGTTTGGTCAAACAGGCTCGCAAGAATTAAGTGAGATAAGTTATACACCTGTTTTTTCTGTAACTAAGACTGGTGTATTAACAGCAACTTCAGGAACTGTAGGTGGTTGGGAGCTAGCAAATACTTACTTAAGAGCTTCAGATGGAACTAACTATATAACACTAAATAACAATGGTTCAATATCAGGTAATTACAGTCAAAATACTGCTGGTTGGATTATTTCAGCAGATGGAAGTGCAGAATTTAATAATGTAACAGTAAGAGGTGATTTGATAGGTGTTGAGCTTGCTGGAACTTTAGATTTTAATGGTGGAACATTTAGAACTTCTGCTAGTACACCAAGAATCGAAATAACAGACAATAGTCAAAGAGAAGGTGAAATAAGATACGAAACATCTCTTGGAACTGCAATGAGATTAGCAGTTGAATCTACTAGCCCAAGCGACTTTTTTATAGAAAATGGTATTTTAAATGGAGATACAAGGATTATCACATCAACTGGTGGAATAATTAGCTTAGAAGGAGATACTTTAAATTTATCCAATGGAACTTCAAATAATGACCCTATATTGACATTTAATGGTATTAACGCTGCCTCAAAAACAAGTACTACTTTAAGTAAATTACTTGGTGTAACTAGCTCAGGTAGACTTGCAGTTGGTTCTGCTACAAGTGGTGTTGCTAGCTTAAGTGTTTCTGGTGTTTTAGGTCTTTCTGGTTCAAGTGGTATATTAAACATTCATCATGATGAAAGCGACCATACAACTTTTGCTGCTAGTAGTCACAACCACGATGGAGAATATGTAGATACTGTTAGTGGTTCTACAGATGCATTAACTATTAGTGGTAGAAACATTACATTAAACTTTGGAACTACAGGAACTAGAGTTGCTGCAGGTAATCACGACCACGATAGTGATTATGCAGCAGTTAGTCATGGTTCTCATGTAAGTTCTTCTACAGCAGTACAAGCTCTTTATCCTGGTGGATTAAGAGGAAGTGTTACTTTATCTGCTAGCTCAGGTGGTAGATTTGTTGATTACATAGGTCAATCAGGTCAAACTATAAATCTTTACACAACAAACTATGCAGGAACTACTCTCTACACAAGAGACATATATCCTGATAGCAACGCAGACGAAGATATAGGAAACAACTTTGGTAATGGTAGATATAAAAGTATATATCTTATTAATGCACCTAATTACACTTCTGATGAGAGATTAAAAAACACTATAGAAGATATTCCTTATGGTATAGATTATTTAAACACATTGAGACCTGTTCAGTATGAATGGAACAGAAGAACAAGAAGTGGTTGCTTAACTTCTAATTATGTATTCCAAACAAAATCAGATGGAGAAACTTTAGAAACTGAATGTCCTGATTGTGTAGAAAATGAAATTGCTTGTGTAGTGGGAGAAATAGATACAACAGGTGTACCTGTAGGTCAAAAGTCTTGGGGATTTATTGCACAGGAAGTTTTGAACACCCCACCTGAAACAGATTTGGATATTGCTTTAGTAGATTACAACGAAACTTCCGATGAATATGGACTTAAAGGAACAGAGTTATTAGCACCATTAGTAAAAGCAGTACAAGAACTAAGCACACAGATTTCAGAATTAACTGCTAGAATCGAAGCATTGGAGGGATAATGCCTGATTTAACTCAAGAAGAAAAGCAAAATATATTATTAACAAATATTAAAGCTGCTAGAGAAAATTTATATATTGCTGAAATTAATGATAGTGAGCAATCAATTATTGATAATTTGCAAGCAAAAGTTGACTCTTTAGAAGCTAAATATGAAGAACAATTTGGTGGATAATGGCTAATAAATACGATATAAATTATCAATTTATGACACATGAAAGCAAAAGAAATTATCTTATTGCAAGAATGGCCGAAGCAGAACAATTACATTTTGAACTTATGGTAGATTCTTTAGATGAAAGTCATACAGACTATGAACAATGGTATGAAACAATAATTAAAGTAAAAGATGAAATAGAAAGATTGCGTTTTTTATATAAGCAGTTCGGAGGCACATTAGGTAGTGAATTACCTGTAGAACAAAGTAGCGTGCCTGATGGCAATTGATACAACTTTTGATGCTTCCCAGCGAATAGCTGGTTCTTCTGATTACGATGACCATATTTTTAGTTTAGATTCCAATGGTAATCCACATGGTTTTCAAGTATCTAATGCAATAGTTCACGTTGATGACACAACTGTTGATAGCAATGGTGATGAAATTGGTTATAACTTATACCTTGATGGTCAAACAGTTATATCAGATGGTCCATTCGTTGTAGGTACAGTTGCAAGTCAAAAATTAATATTTGCTACAGACTCTACAATTCGTGCAGAATTTACTACTGATGGTTATTTAGATTTAAAATCTGCAAAGTTAAAAATAAATGGAAATACTGGTGCAGCTAATCAGGTATTAAAAACAGATGGTTATGGAAACATATCTTGGACAGATTTACCTACACAACAACAAGCTTTTGGAAATATTATTGTATCTGGTGATGATACTATACAAGCTGACCAAACAGGAGATACTCTTACATTTGTTGCAGGTACAGGCATAACACTTGATACAAATGGTAGTACCGACAGTATAACAATATCTTCAACTGGTGGAGGTGCATCTAATGCTTTTAAAACTATTACTGCTGGTGGTAACAATATTGTTGCAGACAGTGCAACAGATACAGTAGAACTTATTGCAGGTTCAAATGTTTCTATAACATCTAATTCAACAACAGACCAAATTACTATTGCTGCAAATACTAGTGGAGATGCTAACCAAAATGCTTTTACTCAAATAGCATCTACTAATCAAAATACAATACTAGCTAATGCTGAAAGTGATACTTTAACAATTGATTCTGATGAAGAAAGTACTTTAGATAATAGGTATAAGTCTGACCGTGACCAGATAGATATAATAACCGACACTTCAACAAAAACTGTTAAAGTAAACAGTAAAGTACCTAAGACTTTATCTATGGTTGGTAAAGTGCCTGTAGTCACCAAATTAGGAGAAAACTCTGGAGTGCCTTTAAGAAATAAGTTTTTTAATGTAGCCACATCAGATGCCGTTTCTGGAGGTGGAGGGTATGTAGGTGTTAGTACAAGAAGTATTCCTTTGCTACAATCATCAGGAACTACTTTAGATGTTCTTATGCCTGCTAAATCAGACAACTCAACACTACAGCTGACTTATGTAGATAGCTCAGGTACAAATGATATTATCGATATGGAAGTAGCTGAATAATGGCAGAAAAAACACCAGTAAGAGTTAATTATGACGGTAATGGTAATGCCATTGGATTTGCTGAATTACAATCTACTGAGTTTATAGGAATAGATGATGGTGGTACTGGTGCTATTACAGCTTCAGGTGCAAGAACTGCATTAGGTCTTTCCATTGGCACAGACATTCAAGCCTATGATACAGACTTAGCAACAATAGCAGGACTATCTCATACAGATGGTGCTTTTATTGTTTCTAACGGTTCTGCATGGACTGTAGAAAGTGGTGCAACAGCAAGAGCTTCTCTTGGTTTAGGTTCTAGTGATAATCCTACATTTAATGGTGTTAACTTATCAATTCTTGCTTTAGACAGTGTCAATGTATCAACAATAGTTACATCTACAGAAACATTTACTTCCAACGATAATGATACATCTTTACCTACAACAGCTTCTGTTATTGATTATGTTACAGCACAAGTAGAAACAGCTAATGAACTATCAGAACTTACTGATGTAACATTTGGAACATTGTCAACTGGTGACATAATTAGATATGATGGTAGTGCTTGGGTAAATGAACCTTTAAATCTAGGAACAGACACAGAAGGTGACTATGTTGAAAGCATTACTGCTGGTTCTGGTTTAGGAATTGATATTTCATCAGGAGAACAACAAACACCTACATTGTCTGTAAATGTAGATGATAGTTCTATTGAAATAAGTTCAGACACATTACAGGTAAAAGCAAGTGGTATTACAAATGCAATGCTTTCTAATGATAGCGTAACAATTAATACAAATTCACTTTCTTTAGGTGGTAGCTTAACATTAGATACAGATGATATTGGTGAGGGTTCAACTAACCTTTATTATACAAACGCTAGATTTGATACACAACTCTCTACAAAAGACACTGACGACCTAACAGAAGGTAGTACAAATCTTTATTACACAACTACTAGAGCGAATACAGACTTCGATACTCGTCTAGCTACAAAGGACACAGACAACTTATCCGAAGGTTCTACAAATTTATATTTTACAAATGCAAGAGTTGACACAGAAATTGATAGCTACCTTAGTGGTGGAACTGGAGTTACAGTATCATCTGGTGAAATAAGCATAGGACAGGCAGTATCTACATCAAGTGATGTAACCTTTAATGACTTAATTGTTTCTGGTGACTTAACTGTATCAGGAACTACTACTACTGTTAATACAGAAACAATCAACTTAGCTGACAATACAATAACTCTTAATTCCAATGCTACTGGTTCTGCTACAGAAGATGGTGGTATTGAAATTGAGAGAGGTGATGATACAAATGTTACTCTTCTTTGGGATGAAAGTAATGATAGATGGACAGTAGGTTCATACGACTTCGTTGCTTCAACATTTATTGGTAATTTAACAGGAAATGTAACAGGCACTGTATCTGATGTAAGTAATCACAATACTGACGACATAGCTGAAGGCTCAACTAATCTTTACTATACCTCTACAAGAGCAAATACAGATTTTGATACTAAATTAGCCGCTGCTGACACAGATGACTTATCTGAAGGTACGACAAATCTTTATTACACAGACACAAGAGCTAGAAATTCACTTTCAGTTGCTTCAGGCTCTGGTCTATCTTACAACAGTTCAACTGGAGAATTTGGAACCTCATCAATACCTAATGCACAATTAGCAAACAGCTCAATATCTTTTACAGATGGCACAACATCAACAAGTACTGCTCTTGGTGGAACAGTTACATTTACTGGTGGTACAGGCGTAACAATTGCTAATACATCTGGTAATTTTGATTTTAGCTTTGACATTTCAGAAGTTAAATCTGATATTGATGAATATGCACAAGATGCAATTAATGATGCATTTACTGCTGGAACTCAAACAAGAATTACTGTATCTTATGATGATGCTTCCAACTCTATTAGCTATACAGTAGATGATGACTTAGCTAATTATGATAATACAAACACAAACTTTATTACCTTAACTGGTATATCAGCAACTACAAATACAGGTGTAACTTACGATAATACAACAGGTGTCATAGCACTTGCATCGATACCTAATTCATCATTAACAAATAGTTCTATGACTATTGCTGGTAATTCAGTTAGCTTGGGTGGTACATTATCTCTTGATACAGCAGACATTACTGAAAGTACAAACCTCTATTACACCGATACAAGATTTGATACAAGACTAGCTACAAAAGATACTGATGATTTAACTGAGGGTTCAAGCAATCTTTATTACACTGATGCAAGATTTGATACTCAATTAGCAACAAAAGATACTGATGACGTAAGTGAAGGTTCAACAAACTTATACTACACAGACGCAAGGGTAGAAAATTATATAACAGGTGGTACAGGAATTGATTTCTCCTCTGGAACAATATCAATAGAGGGAACTGTAGTTACAGAAAGTTCTACAGATACTTTAACTAACAAGACAATAAATTTTGAAGACAATACTGCAATAGTTGAATTTGCTGTAACCGTTGCAAATGTAAGTGGTAATAAATATCACTTAGATGGAGAAACTTCTGCAAGTATTCAATTGATACCTGGTATTACATACATATTTGACCAAAGCGACAGTTCTAATGGTGGACACCCATTAGTACTATCTACAACTAAAGATGGAACTCATGGAAGTGGTTCTAATTACACAACAGGTGTTACAACAAATGGAACACCAGGTACTTCAGGTGCTTATACACAAATTGTTGTTAATGCAGCAACTGCTGATACTCTTTATTATTATTGTTCAGCTCACTCAGGAATGGGTGGAGATTCAGTAATATCAGTTCAAGGTGTATCTTTAACAAACAGTGATACAGATGATTTATCAGAAGGTAGTTCTAACCTTTACTTTACAGATACAAGGGCTAGAAGTGCAATTTCTGTTACTGATAATGGTGGTGATGGCTCATTATCATACAATTCATCTAATGGTGTAATAACATACACAGGACCAAGTGCTTCTGAAGTAAGAGCACACTTTAGTGCAGGTACAGGTGTAACTTATTCATCTGGACAATTTAGTATTGGTCAGGCTGTAGCTACTACATCAGATGTAACATTCAATGACTTGACTGTATCTGGTGACCTTACAGTTTCTGGAACAACAACAACAGTAAATACTGAAACAATTGAATTAGCTGACAACATAATTTTATTTAATTCAAATGCAACAGGTTCTGCTTCTCAAGATGCAGGAATAGAAATAGAGCGTGGAGATGACGCTAATAAGACTTTAATTTGGAACGAAACAGATGATAAATGGACTGTTGGTTCTGAGACATTTGTAGCAGGTACTTTTGAAGGAGACTTGACTGGAAATGTCACAGGAGACCTAACAGGTAATGTAACTGGAACTGTTTCTAGTATTGCTAACCACGATACAGACAGCCTAAGTGAAGGTTCTACCAATTTATACTATACGACAACTAGATTTGATACTGCATTTGGTGGTAAGTCAACAAGTGACTTAAGTGAAGGTACAAACCTTTACTATACAACTGCTAGATTTGATTCTGCATTTTCTGGTAAGAACACTGACAATTTAAGTGAAGGTTCTACTAATTTATACTTTACTGAAGAAAGAGTAGATGACAGAGTAAATGCTTTATTAACAGCAGGTAGTAATATAACTTTAACTTATGACGATGTAAATAACACTCTTACAATTACAGGTGAAGTAGAAGATAATTTATCTAATAATGATACCGATGATTTATCAGAAGGTTCAACAAACCTTTACTATACAGATACTAGGGTAAATTCTGCTTTTGATACGAGATTAGCAACTAAAGACACTGATGATTTATCAGAAGGCTCTACAAACCTTTATTACACTACCACTAGAGCTAATACCGATTTCAATACTCAACTAGCTACTAAGTCAACAACAAACTTATCAGAGGGTACTAATCTTTACTACACAAATACAAGAGCCGATGCAAGAATTGCAGCTGCTAACTTAGAAGACTTATCTAATATAGGTTTCACATCACCAGGTGCATCAGAAGACCAAAAGGTTGTAACTTGGGATGACTCAGCAGGTAGCTTTGCATTATCATCAGTTTCTGGTTTATCTGGTTCTGGTGAAACTAACACAGCTTCTAATATTGGAACAGCTGGTGTTGGAATATTTTATGCAAAAGTTGGAGAAGACTTACAGTTCAAGAAACTAAATGCAGGTTCTGCAAAAATAACAATTACTGATGATACTTCTAATAATGAAGTAGATATTAATTTAGGTACAGTATCAATAGACGACTTAAGTGATGTCGACATTACTACATCAGCACCTACAAGTGGTCAAGCTCTTAAATGGGATGGTACTAACTTTGTTCCTGGTGATGCAAGTTCTGCTATATCACAATTAAGTGACGTTACTTTAACTTCCTTAGCTAATGGTGAAATCATTAGATACAATGGCTCTGCTTGGGTAAATGTTGCTTTATCTGATACTGATGATTTAACAGAAGGTAGCTCAAATCTTTACTATACAACATCTAGACAAAATACAGACTTTGATACAAGATTAGCAACAAAAGATACAGACAACCTTTCAGAAGGCTCTACTAATCTTTATTTCACAAATGCAAGAGTAGATACAGAAATAGATAACTACTTATCAGGTGGTACAGGTGTTACTTACTCTGGTGGAACAATATCTATAGGTCAGGCAGTTGCAACAAGCTCTGATGTTACTTTTAACGACTTAACAGTTTCAGGCAACTTAACAGTAAGTGGTACAACAACTTCTGTCAATACTGAAACATTAACAGTAGACGACAACATAATAGTTTTAAATAATAATGTTACAGGTACACCTAGCGAAAATGCAGGTATCGAAATTGAAAGAGGAACATCTACTAACAAAACATTTATATGGGATGAATCAACTGACAAATGGACAGTAGGTTCAGAAACAATAGTCGCTAGTACTTTTGAAGGTACAGCTACAGAATTAGCTACAAGCTTTGTTACAGGACTTACAGCAGATAGTTCACCTGCTGATGATGACTTGGTTATGGTATATGACACAAGTGCATCTGGATTTAAAAAAGTTACTAAATCAAATTTTGCAGGTAGTTCTGGTGGCGGACTTACTGGTGAATTACCATATACATTAGCTGATAGTACATCTGACCCAGTTGAGTTCTTAAATCTAGGTGCAACAGGTACAGATATAGAATTAACACTAGCTGATGGAACTGTAGACCCTGTTCAGATTACATCAGCTAGTGCTAGTGCTACAAGCTTTACTGATGGAGATAACGATACCAAGATACAGGTAGAACCTACATCAGACGCTGATGAAATTAGAATGTTTACTGCAGGAACTGAAGCAGTACGAATTGATAGCTCAGGTTTCTTAGATTTAAAAACTGCAAAACTTAAATTAAATGGAAATGCAGGAACAAATACTTATGTTATTCAAACTGATGGCTCTGGTAACTTAAGCTGGGTAGCTAATGGTGGTGACAAAGCTACAAATGATTTAACAGATGTAGATACTACAGGACTAGCTACAGGCGATAGTCTAGTTTATGATGGTTCAAATTTTGTTGCACAAAGACCTACAAACATAGAAGATGCTGATGGCGATACAAGAGTTCATGTAGAAGAAAGTGCTGACGAAGATAAAGTAAGAATTGATACAGGTGGCACTGAAAGAATGATTATTGATAACAATGCCACAATGTCAGCAGGTGGTGGTTTCTTCATACACAGGACAACACTTGCATCAGGAGAAAGTTTTACAATTAGTGCAAATACAGGAACAGTTGCAGCAGGTCCATTAGATATAGAAGGAACTGTAGATGTAGCAGGAACATTGGTGGTTGTATAAT
>Ga0209951_1000086_pt1 | contig 21455 bp, 23 predicted proteins | sample SalPon2_A_H2O_MG_2_FD_185725 | JGI IMG/M metagenome (GOLD analysis project Ga0209951, IMG submission 185725) | Salt pond water microbial communities from South San Francisco under conditions of wetland restoration - Salt Pond MetaG SF2_A_H2O_MG... ...
CATCTGGCCCGAACGAGCCGCTCGACTGGCTGGCATTGACGGCGCAGCCATGCGGATGCACAAGCAGCGCAACCCCGAGTTCGTTACAGAACTAGAAAAAGCAGAGGCCCATGCGGAGAGCAGCTTTCACAGCCGAATGCTCCGGGCGATGGACGACAACTGGACGGCGGTTGCGTGGATGCTCGAGCGCCGCTTCCCCCAACGCTACGCCAAGCAAGATCCCAAGGTCGTCGTGCACAACGAGGCGCACGCGCAGGCTGGCGTCGCGCAGCTCGGCCCGCCCGTTCCCGACAGCGCCGAGTTCGCGCGGCAGCTCATCCAAGCCACACAGATCGCACAGCGCGTCCTAGCGGTGGAGAATGAGCCAGCCGGCGGAACGTGAGGCGCAGGGCCGCGAGCAGTGCGCGGCGGCTCTCGAGCAACTCTGCCCGCGCGTCTACGGCAACCCGTGGATACCGCACTGGCCGCTGCCAGCGCAGCAGGTCTTCCTTGGCCTGCACCTGAGCTCGCCGACCGATCGCGTCTTCCAGGCTCTCTACGGCGGCAGCGCCGGCGGTGGAAAGAGCGACGCGCTGCTCATGGCGGCGGCGCAGTATGCGTGGAACGAGCCCGACTTCGCTGGCATTCTGTTCCGGCGCACGTTCACCGACCTGACCCAGCCGGGCGCGCTGCTCGACCGGGCGATGGAGTGGTGGATACCCAAGGGCGCGCACTGGGACGGGACGAACAAGGTCTTCCGGTTCCCCAACGGCGGCAAGGTCGCGTTCGCCTACCTGTTCAAGCCCAACGACCACCTGCGCTACCAGGGCGCGGAGTATCAGTTCACGGGCTGGGACGAGCTGACGCAGTGGCCTACGGCGGCACCATACGAATACGTCGGCATCAGCCGCGTGCGGCGCGGCAGCGACAGCCGCATTCCGCTGCGGACCCTCGCAGCCAGCAACCCCGGCGGACCCGGCCACGACTGGGTCGCGCGGCAGTTCATCGGCGGCATCGACCCCGACACGGGGCAGCGCGCGCCGCCGCAGCACCGCTACGTGCCCGCTCGGATCGCGGACAACCCCTACCTCGACCGCGACGCCTACGTGGCTGGCCTCGAGCACCTGCACCCGACCGTGCGGCAGCAGCTCCTCGAAGGCGACTGGTCCGCCCGCGAGCCCGGCGACTACTTCCGCGCCGAGTGGTTCGGCCCGCTCCTCGACCCCGAACTGGACCGCTGGCCGAGCTCTGATTGCCAACGCATCCGCTGGTGGGATCTTGCGGCAAGCGAGAAGAGCACCGCAGCCAAGACCGCAGGCGTGCTCATGGCCCGGCACAGGCGCGGCGTCAGAGCCATCGAACACTGCCGCGCATTCCGAGCGACGCCGGGCAAGCGCGACGATCTGATCGTCCAGACGGCGCAGGCGGACGGGCACGCCGTCACGGTGGGCCTGGAGATCGAGGGCGGCAGCGGCGGGCTGGCGCAGTTTCACGCGCTCGAGAAGCGCCTGCGGGCGCAGGGCTACCGCGTCGTCGGCGCGCGCCCGAGCTCGATGACGGACCGCGAGGCGCGCACCATGACGCGAGGCAGCGCGTCCATGTCGGCCAAGACCAGCCGCGCCGACCCGGTCGCGTCGTGCCTAGAGCGTGGCTTTCAACGTCGCGGCGAGGGACCGGACACGGGCGCACCGTGGCACGGCGTCGACGCAGGCAAGGCCGTGCAAGACCAGACAGACGGCATCCGGCTCTTCGCAGGCCCGTGGACAGCGGACTACCTGAGCATCGTTGAAGGCTTCCCTGACGCCGCGACGTGCGACGAGGTCGACGCGACCAGCGGCGCATGGGCGTGGCTCGAGGCACACCCGCTAGGCAACCGTCAGCCGTTTGGTAACATTCCGCAGCGCCGCAACGTCACGCACGACGTGCACCCCGACGACCGGCAGGAGCAAAGCGACCGATGGCTGACACCGTAGACGAGGCGACGCGATGAGCTGCACCGGGTGCGAATACGATGGGATCTTCGCCCTGGTTCCAGCGGGCGAGAGTGATATCACCGCATTTGATCATGGTTCGGTTTGGACTTCGACAGTATCGAATGTTCCGCCACGGGCGGAGCCTGACCCGGAATCCGCAGTTACGCTGTCGATGATTCCTGGGTACGAGCTCCGTGTTCCCGAGAGTGGGCTAAAGCGCAATAGCGCATTCAACGTATCACAGAATCCTGGTGGGACTCATACAGGTGCCGCTGGTGTCCACGAGCGCGCCAAGAAACTCGCGGAAAAAGCTGCGGCGACGCCAGATGAGCAGACGTATCTACCCGACCCGTTTGGCTGGCGTTTTGCACCAGACAACCCTGACCAGCTTGGTGATAGAGACCCGACGATGGTCTACATGATCCCGCTGTATTTTGGACACACGCCGCAAGACGGAACATGCAGCAGCGCATCCGTGCCTGGATGCGAGGGCGGAACGCCATGCGCCGCGTCGATTCTTTATACGTTCGAGATCCACAGCGTCATCCTGTCTGACAAGCGCCCCAAGGAATTTCCCCTCCCGGCCAGCCCCAGCTCGTTTACCCCAACAGATCCTAACGGTGTGACAAGCAACGTCACGACAAGCATCCAGAGCGGTTTCGGGCGTTACGAGTCAAGCCATGATCCGCGAGGAGTCGCGAATCCGGAAGGCCAGACCAGCTATGTCACCACGAAGATCGTCGAACTCAACGTCAAGATCACTGCTTCAGCATGTGGTGGGTGGGGCATATGGAAGACCAACTTTAGCGACTGGGACGTAGCGATCCCAGGATACTCACACACAAGCGCCGATGCGAATGATGTGCCCGATGAGAGCATCGTATTCGGCGTCGCTTGTATGGAGTGCGAGCCAGTAGATGCAGTGCTAAAAATCCCAGACGATGGTTCGGGTTCGCAGGGCGGCGGCAAGAACTTTAATCAATCAAGCATCTAGCAAGCAGCCATGGACTACGTCATCCCCGTTTACATCATGCTGGGCGACGATCTGATCGTCGGCAACCACTGCGACGAGACATTCACGGGTGCGCTCGAGAGCCCGACGCTGACCAATACTGCGCGCGTGTCAGGCCAGAAGATCTACAACCGAGCGACGACGTCGGTGGAGGCTTACAACGCGCACGACAACAGCAACACCAGCGGCACCGCGCCCGCCGCACCGCACGCGGCTGGTCCCGAGTTTAGCCTGACGCAGAAACTGTACGCGCGGCACAGCTCGACGGGCTTTGTCATTGTCAAGCGCGGCAGCAACAGCTCTACGCTGATCGCGAATGGCACCACATACAGCGCAGGCACGGGCGGTCGATGGTCAAAGAGTTACGCCTCGACCGAGCACTATGACGAGCTCGGCACCGACATCAGCAACGCTTTCGACGACATCAACACGACGCTCGACAAGCAGGCCGAGGTCATGGGCTTCTTCGTCAGCCTAGGCACGCACGACCAGACCGTCGACGGCGGCGGCGACCTGTTCACGACCGAGCTGCCGACCTTTGTGCAGAACCTGCGCACAGACTACGGGACGCACACCACGGGCAAGGCGACGCCGGTCATCTGGCGCAGGCCGGCGCTTGGTGCGAGCGGCGCGATCAGCGCAGAGGCCACCAAGATCCGCACGGCTCTGGCCAAGCGCGCCGCCGCCGACACGCAGTTCCGCGTGCTGGATGCCGACGACATCGAACTGGCCAGCGACAACCTCAGCGAAGTGGCGACTGGCACGATCACAATCGGGCAACGCTACGACACCGAGCTCAACCGCATCGCGCTACCCAACTGCTGATGGTCATCTACTTCGCCAAGACGTATCGCCCGCCCGCAGGTGCCAAGGGCAACGCCAAGAAGGTGCTGCGCTGGCGGGAGGAACACGGCGACGAGGTGCAGGGCATGACGCGAGTGGGCTGGGTCCGAGCCCGGCAGCTTGCCAGCGGCAGGCCGATCAGCGCGGAGACCGTCAAGCGCATGGCTGCTTTCAACAGGCACCGCAAGAACGCCGAGGTCAGCGCCGAGCACAAGGACGAGCCGTGGAAGGATGCGGGATACGTCGCTTGGCTGGGATGGGGCGGCACGACCGGCATCGAGTGGGCTATCCGCACCAGCGCATCCATGCAGGACTAATCTGCTACACTGCGCGCACGATAAGGCGACAGCATGACGACCGAGCTACGAGTCCAGAACCAGAGCCAGAACCTCTACGTCCGCGCGCTGTCGACGGCCTACCGCAGCGGCATCCAGGTCCACGACCCGAGCCTGTGGCTGCTCCGCGAGCCCGAGCTCGAGGAGAAGATGTTGCGAGACGCCGACATCGCTCACGCGGTCGGATACCGGCGGCACCTCATCGCCGGACAGCGGTGGAACTGCATCCCGCGCATCACCGGCAGCCCGCGCGCCGACTTGTCGGTCGGTATCGCCAACGAGCTGCTTGACGGCATCCAAGACTTCACGCAGGCGCGGCTCAACCTCGCGCGCGCGTTCTTCTCCGGTGCCCGGTTCGGCACAATCCACGGCAAGGTGCGCACGCTGACGATCGGCGACGGCAAGCCTCGTCGCTGGTGGTGCCCGATGCGCATCGAGGACCACGACAAGCGGCTGTTCCGCATCGTGCCGCAGCACGGCGAGACGCTTACCGCCAACTGGGAGCGGTGGGACGTATACGGTCAAGAGTGGCAGACGCAGAGCGTGCAGGACGCCGCGCACACGATCCGGCATGTCTACCAGGACGACGAGGGCACGCTAGGCCACGGGCGAGGGCTGCGCGAGGCACTGGGCTGGTGGTGGTATGCCAAGACGCAGGTGTTCCAAGAGAGCCTGCAAGCGGTCGAGCGGTTCGCGCAAGGCATCCTCACGGCCAAGGTCGACGGCGCGCGCGACGCCGAGACCGGCCTGCCGAACACGGAGCTGATCAACCAGTGGCGCGACGTGCTTGAGGATCTGCGCAGCCGGCACGTCCTGGTCTACGACAGCAGCGACACGGTGGAGAGCGTCAGCGTCAGCGGCGAGGGCTGGCAACTGATGAACACGATCCGCGACGAGCTACGGTCGACGATCTACACGCTGATCATGGGCGCGAACCTGACGACCTCGGCCAACGACGGCGGCAGCTACGCGCTCGCGCAGATCCAAGAGAACAGCACCGAGGCGCTGATCCAATACGACCGCGAGACGCTCGAGGACACGCTCACCGACGACCTGCTCGGCTGCATCTGGTGGAAGAATCACGCCAACCTGCAAGAGCTCGGCATCGCCAACGAGAAGCCGCGCTTCAACATCACGCAGGAGAAGCGGGAAGATCCGCAGGAGCGCGCCGCAGTTGCGCAGGTGCTTGCCAGCATGGGCGTCGAGCTCTCGCTCGAGGACGTGCTTGAGCAAACTGGATTCCGCAAGCCTGAGCCCGGCGAGGAGGTTGTCAGGCAGCCCGCGCAGTCTCCGATTGGCGGTCTCGGACTATAGCTATGGCGAACGTCTACGAGCGCATCGACGACGACAAGCAATTCCTCAACCGTCACCTCGACACGGTCGGCGACGGGACGGGATCGCACGATGCCAACGTAGACGGCGGCGAGAATTCTGATTTGGGGCCGCAACTGTTTCGGATCAACCCGCCGACCGAGGGCACGCATGTCATCCACAGACTGCACGCCGTCGTCGAGGATCAGGGCAACTTCCAGACAGCGACCTACGGCGCGCTGGCCGCGCTGACGAACGGGTTGCGCGTCGGCTACTTCAACACGACGACAAACGCGATCGTCGACGACCTCACCGCAGGACATCCGATCAAGACCAACTTCGACTGGTCGCTGCACGCCTATCCGGCGACGTTGAACGCGTGGGGCGGCGGCAACCAGCACCTTGTCGCCATCTGGGACTTCGCCGAGGACGGATGCAGCCTGCACGTCAACTCGCTACAGCCCGATCGGTGTTTCGGCGTCGAGGTCCGCGACGACCTGACCGGCCTCATCGCGCACGAGTTCATCGCTTACGGCTACACGGTATGAACACAGACAAGCTGCTCGAGGACGTGTCTGGTCGCTACGCGCGGCTCTACTTCGCAGCCATTCACGAGCTCTACGTCGCCAAGGTCCGCGACGACCGCGTCAGCGCCCGCGCCGCCCGCCAGCAGCTCGCCAAGGTCATGGCCGAGACCATGGGCGTCGGCGAGATCCTGGGCGCTAGCCTGCTGTTGCAGAACCTCAAGCGCAGCGCCAAGTTCGCCGCAGACGAGCCGACGCAGACCCTGCTGCCGCGCGTCACCTTCGACGAGGCGCTGCAAGACATGGTCGAGCGCGCGCCGGTCACGCTGGTCGACGCAGCCGAGCGCACCGCGCAGCGCATCGCGCAACTCTACAGCGAAGACGCGGTCATGGCGTTCGTGCGGTCGGCGGAGGAGAGCGTGACCAGCGAGGCGCAGAAGTTCATCGAGCGCGCGCTGCGCGACGGCGTGCCCGAGGGCGAGGCCGGCCAGCGTCTTGCCATGCGCGTCGACGACATCCGCGTGCAGTCGCAGGCGTGGTCAGAGGGCTACGCGCGCATGGTCTTTCGCACGAACATCAACACCGCCATCAGCGCCGGGAGGTTCCGGCAGGCGCAAGATCCAGATATCCAAGAGATCGCGCCTGCGTTCCGATTCGACGCAGTCGGGGACGGCGACACGCGCGACAACCACGACGCCGCTGACGGTCTGATCATGTCGGTCAGCAACCCCGAGTGGCGCAAGATCGCGCCGCCGCTGGGCTACAACTGCCGCTGCCAAGTGGTGCACGTCACGCGATCAGAGCTCGAGAGGATGGGCCGCATCCGCAAAGACGGCAGCTTGATCGAGGACAAGGTGCCGAGCGGAGCGTTTGCCGACCCTGGATTCCGGCACGGTGGTCGGCCTGACCTTGCATCTGTGAGGACGTAGTGCGCGAGGACTGGAGCAACACGCAGGCCAAGTTCCGCCGCATCGCCGCGACCATGGGCGTCAGGCGGATTGCCAAGGAGCTGCCAGCGCACCATGCTACGGTCTACCGGCTAATCCGAGGCGACACACAACAACCGACGCACGCGATGCGTGCTGCCATCACCAGAATCGTCAAACAACACGAGAAGCCATGAGCACCGCTCCCTACTTCCACAAGCAGCACGTCAAGATCGTCACCAACGTCACGACGGCGCAGAACACGGACATCCTCGAGTCCGACTTCCAGAAGGTCTACGACGACAGCATCATCCGCGTCACGGCGTGGGGCGGCGTGATGAACCTGCGCTTGGTCCCTGATAGCGGCACAGGCGTCAGCCTCTTTGGAGGAGCGACTCTCAGCGGCAATCTCCGATACGAGGAGTTCAATCTGGATAGCGGCAGAACGTGGAACGTCCAGACCAGCACTGGCGCGGGCTTGGTCCTCCAGTTCCTGCTTATTGAAGAGGTGCGACTGTGACGCAAACCGTGCAGGGATACAGGGCTACGCGCAACACGCAGGGCCATCTAACGATCCACGACGTGCCGATCTTCGTCGAGTGCGAGCGTGGCGATGTCTGCTTCAACGCAGACTGGATCCAGACGGCAGTGGCCAAGGCGAAGCAAGCGGCGACCGAGGGCTACCTGCCGCCGCTGCACATCAGGCACCACGACGACGGGCCGGTGCCCGAGCCGGCGGGATTCTTCAAGATCACGCGCACGGGGCCGATCACCTTCAAGGGCAAGACGCGCACAGCCATCTTCGCCGACCTCGTCATCACCCGACCGTGGGTCGAGGAAGACGTGCTGGCAGCTCGCCTGCCATACCGCAGCGTCGAGATATTCAACGTCGACAAGCCTGCGATCGACAGCCTCGCGCTACTGGATCACGAGCCGCCATACCTCGAGCTGCCGATGCTCATGGTCGCGGACGTCGAGGAGCCGAGCACGCTCAACGTGCCGACAAGCGGCCAGACGGTGCGCGTCGCATCTGCGACTTTCGCCAACCCCTACCTTGCACAAGCCACACATGCCGAGGATGGCGTGGTAGCGTGCTTCCGTCGCGGGCAAGCTGCCCACCTACTCATGCAGGACGAGGAAACGATGACCACCAAGACGACCGAGCAGGCGACCGGCGCTTCGTTCGCATACGGCGACGACGACGCCAAGATGGCGGACGACAAGGCCGAGGACAAGATGGGCGACAACCCGGAGAAGAAGGCTGAGATGGCCGAGGACTCCAAGGACGCCGACGAGAAGATGCAGGAAGGCATGACCGCCGAGGCGGTCTGCGAGGCCATCAAGGCAGGCACCTTCGACATGGAGCAGCTCGCCATGATCGTCGCCGACGCGACCGAGGTCATGGAGGAGAAGGGCGACGCGATGGAGCCCGCGCAGGCCCAAGTGCCCGGCGAGGCCATGGCGCGCATGAGCAAGCTCGAGGGCGAGAACGTCGCGCTCAAGGCTCGTCTCGACGAGCGTGACGCGCTGGATCAGCGCAAGGGCGACGTCGGCGCGGCTCTCAAGCGCCTGGAGGACCGCCCGCTGGGCAGCGACCTCGAGGCCAAGCTGACCGCATACCACAAGGACCACGGCGCGGCTGCGTTCAAGGACTACGTCGACAGCATGGTGCAGACGTTCGGCGCTCTGAGCCACAGCGACACGGCTGCGGTCGCGTTCGCGGCGCAGGCCAACAAGACGCCCGGCATTGCGCTGAACTACACCGAGCAGGGCACCGACGCCGTCGAGCGCGCTGCGCAGTTCGCCCGCGAGCACGCGGAGCTCAAGATGCACGGCGCGACTCGCATGAGCGAGGACCGCTACGTCGCTGTCAACATGCAACGCGCCGGCTTCGCGGCTGACGCCTAACCCCAACCCCTGACGAGGACTGAATCATGGCAGACGTAACTGCACGCAAGACGCTGGCGACGAAGACTCGCAGCGGTCGGAGCGCCTACCCCATCGCGAACGGCGTCACGCTCTACGAGGGCGCGCTGGTCGGCCTGGAAGGCGGCTACCTGAACCACTGGGCCGACGGCGCGAACGACGTGTTCGTGGGCATCGTGCTCGGCGACGCGCTCGGCGTCTCGCCCGGCGCAGCTCTGACGGGCGACACCAGCGCGACCCCGGTGCCCGAGGCGCGCGTCGATGACAGCGGCGTCACGCTGCTCGGCCTGGACAGCGTCGGCGGCACGCCGACGGCTGCCAAGGTCGGCGACATCGTCTACGCGACGACCAGCAACACCGACGACCTCACGCTCGACGCGACCGCTGGCGGCGTCGCCGACCACCCGGTTGGCTTCCTCAGCGGCTTCCGCTCGGCGACGGATGTCGATGTCACGCTGTTCACGACAGCCGAGTTCCTGGCTCAGGCGACCGCCTGATCCGACACCCTGACCAGAGAGAGACAGACAGATGAGCACTGTTATCGCCAGTCAAGTTCTTGCGAACGGGCTGCGGACGGAGTTCGCCGACACCTACTCGGCCATCCAGAACCGACAGGCGGACAGCCGTCTGTCTCTGGTCATGGACCTGAGCATCGGCGCGACCAACCGCGAGCACGAGTTCGCCTACTTCGAGGCCGCGCCGCACATGGCGCAGTGGACTCGAGGCAGCAGCATCCCCGAGGATGCGTTCGACTCCGTCAGCTTCACGACCCCGGTCTACACCTGGGGCCGCCGCATCAAGTGGCACAAGGAAGACCGGAAGGACGACCAGACGCAAAGCCTCATGGACATCGCCCGCATGGCGGGCCAGTCCGCGGCGCTGCTGCCTGAGCGGTTCTTCTTCGACCTGCTGACGGGCGGGACGGACACGCTGCCGGCGGTGCCGAACGCTCCCGACGGCGCTGCGTTCTTCGCCACCACGGCGGGCGGCGCAAACCGCTTCGGCGTGAGCTCCGGCAACCTGCTGACCGGCAACGGCATCGCCAGCGTGTCAGCTATCCGCACGGACTACTACAACGCCATCGAGCAGTTCAAGCAGATGCAGGACGGCAAGGGTCAGCCGCTGCTCTCTGACGAAGTGATCGACAGCGGCGTGGTCTGCATCCACAGCGCGGCGGATACCGAGGCCATGGAGGAGGCGTTCTTGCAGCGTCGGCAGGGTGAGGTCGTCAGCGCGGGCGGCGCGGCGGTCAGCAACCTCGTCCAAGATGCCAGCCGCAACGTGACCCTGTGGGGCTCGCAGCGGCTCGCGACGGGCGACTGGTATGTCTTCCTGCGCAACCCGGCCAAGCAAGCGACGTTCATGCTCGACCGCGAGGGCATTCAGGAATACTCCAGCCTCGAGGGCGACAACAACAGCGACCATACGCGCAACACGGGCGAGGAATACGTCCAGTGGGAGCGTCGCGCGGGCGCTGGCATCGCGCTTCCCTACAGCGCGATCAAGATCAACAACTGATCCAACGCGGCCACGAGCCGGCAGAGAGCTACGGGCCGGGCGTTCACCGTGAACGCTTGGCCTTCTTTTTTGTAACCATGAAACGGAGATGACCCGTATGGCAGCTCGCAAGAAGCAGTTCCCCGACTTCAATCCTGACGTCGGCCAACCCGCAACCCTGACGGCGCAGGAGAAGCCGCAGCAGGGCAAGACGCACATCGGCGGCAGCGACCTTGTTCCTGACCTCGATGCACACAAGGCGCAGACCGGCGTGGCGCGCAGCTACAAGTATTGGGTCGGCGTGACCCCGAGCTGCCCGCGCGAGCACATTGATCTCGCAGGCATCAACTTCCCCAAGGTCAACGAGAACCTCGTCAGCGACCCGATGCGGACCGGCAACAAGCGTCGCGTGCCCGTCATCGGCGCGATCGTCGACATCGACGAGCACCGCGTGCAGAAGATGCGCGACAAGCTCAAGCGCACGGTCATCCGGTTCCTCGACGACGGCGGGCAGACCGAGGAGCCGGGCACCGGGCAGAACGTCGGCGACAACCACGTCCGCCCGCGTCGCGGCCAGATCATCACGATCCCGACCGAGGAAGAGATCAAGCAGCGCCGCGAGCGCGGCAAGCCGACCAACGAATACCGCCCGCACCCCAACGACGTGCCCGCCGCGCGCTACATGTTCGCGCAAATCTGCGAGGACCAGGAGCGCGGGAGCCGTGGCGAATACTACCCCGACACGCTTGAGACGACGGGCCTGTGGTGGCCCGACGAGCTGTAGACCAGGAGCCGAGCAACCATGAGCGGAACCCCGACCGAAACTGAGATCCAGGCGCAGTGGCGCGCTGCGGTAGACATCCTCGAGACGTTCCGCGCGCACATCGACGGCACGCACGCCGGAGCTGGCGGCAAGTGGGACACACTGCTGCAAAGCCTCGAGGGTGAATACACGCCGACCGAGCTCGCCAACTGGGCCGCGTCGTTCCGCTCTGGTTGCTCTGACCTGATGTCTCCTGCGCTTGGCTCGCAGGCTCTGACGCCAATCCTGTTCGAGTATGCCAACCGCATCGACTCGGACGCGACGGCGACGCAGGGCTTTGGCAGCGGCTTCCGCACGTCGGCGCAAATCTTCCGCGCGCTCTACGACTGGTTCGTCGACAAGAGCTACACGGTGCAGAGCCGCAACATCACCTTCGACACAAGCTCGACGGCAGGAGCAGGCAACATCGGCAACGGCGACTGCGGGCGTCTCACCGAGGACGAGAACGGCTTCGCGCTCGAGGCGTGCCACGTTGAGAAGAAGCTGCTGAAGTGCATCGCCGACCAGAACACGGGCGTGCAGGAACAGGCCGAGGTCTTCGAGGTCTTGGGTCAGCCCAACAGCTTCGACAGCGTGCTGCGCGCAAGCTATGGCAGCGGAGCCGATGCCAACACGACCATCGTGAGCCGACACGCTGGGCAAGGCAGCGGTGGCAGTCTGCTGACCAATAGCAGCTTCTCTGAGTTCGACAGTGCGGCGACGCCCAAGTTCACCGGCTGGACCGAGACTAGCGGCAGCGCCAACATCGACCAGGACACGGCTACGTTCTACCGCAGCCACCCCGGCGCGCAGACCGACGCGAGCCTCAAGCTGACCGGCAACGCTCTGCTGAAGCAGACGCTGACCAACATGCGCATCCGACGGCTCGACGTCGACACGCCTTACCAGTTCCGCATCATGGTCAACAAGGCGGCGGGATCTGGCACGGGCGGCAACATCATCATCCGCATGGGCAGCTCGTCCAAGACCGTCGCGCTGACCGCTCTGACGTCGACGTGGAACGAGGTGATCCTCGACTTCGACCAGAACTGCTGGCCGCGTGACTTCAACGAGGACGCGTTCGATGTAGAGATCGAATGGGCGAGCGCGAGCAGCGGCTACCTGCTGATCGACGACGCGATCTTTGCGCCGCTTGACCAGATCGACGGCACGTATTGGTTCCTGCGCGCGACCGCTTCGACGCACACGCCGTGGCTGGTCGACGACATCCTGAGCTTCACCGACACAGGCGGCGCGCCGGCAACGGGGCAGATCCAGTGGTGGCTCTGGGTGTCTGGATTCGGCTACCTGCCTAGCACTACCGGCACCCCTACCTTTACCGACCCGGCCTAATCCATGGCAGCCAAGGACGATCTCTGGGCCTACGTCGAGAGCGTCTACGACGCTGATGGCCTCATTACGCTTACCAACATCCGCGACCGCTCGGCGACGACGGTCGATGATGTTGTGGGTCTGGCAGCAGCGCAGTCCGTGATCTACCTGTGGCCTGCCTACGCGCAGGTCGAGTTCGACGAGACGGATGGGCTACACCTCGAGGTCGGCGCGGTCGCCGTCATCAGCGTGCTGTGGCGGCGCGGCGGTGCGAGCTCGGCCATCGAGGAGGTCAAGTGGGATCAGGTCTGGGGACCGGACGGCATGATTCAGAAGGTCCGCCGAACAGATGCGCGCGGACACGCCGGACCCAAGAGCAACAGCGGCACCATCACCAGCACCGAGAGCGGCACGCAATACGGCTGGAGCGACCGCAAGAACCTGCCCGACGGCTACATGCCGAGCGGCTACGACACGGGGCAGGACTAGGACATGTCGCGCGTCACGTTCGAGCAGGGCGCGAAGCTGCGGCGGGTCAACAAGAACCTGGACAACCCAGCCAAGGCGCTCAAGCAGATCGGCGTGATGATGGTCGCCGAGTCGCAGGCGTCGTTCAAGGAGCAGAGATTCGGGCGCAAGGCGTGGCGCGAGCGCAGTCCCGTCAACGTCTTCGGCATCATCAGCGACTTTGCACAGGGCCGCCGCAAGCCGCCCGAGCGAAGGTTCGAGCGTCGTCCGGCGCTAAGTGATACCGGGCGTCTGGCCAAAAGCATCGCGTTCGCGGTCAAGGGCAAGGTCGTCGAGGTCGGAACGACGGTGCCGTATGCGTCGCTGCACAACTTCGGCGGCGTCAGCAAGAGCGAGAAGATCACGCTGACGGTGCAGCAGAGGATCGGCAAGTGGCTTGCCAAGCAGAGCGAGGACTTGCAGGAGCGTCTTGGCTGGTTGCTGGGTGATCAGGCTCGAGACCAGCAGCTCGAGATGCGCGTGCCGAAACGTCAGTTTGTTGGCGTCACAACCAAGACTCGCAAAGAGATCCGCAAGACCATCGGCGTCCGGATCATGGAGGTCGGCAGGTAATGGCAAGCGGCAACGTGTCCAAGGTCTTGCGCGCTCCAGGGCGGCTCGTCATCAAGCCCACCGATCTGACCGTAGAGTTCCCCTACGGCGGCATCGAAGTCGGCAAGACCAAGCTCGTCGTGCTGACCAGTTTCAACACCAGCGTCCGCATCGAGTGCGAGGGCTTAGGCAACGAGGCCAGCGACGTCCTTGAGCGCACGTCGCGCTACGTGTTCACCTGCTTCATCCGGGCATGGGACGATGACGCGATCCAGCAGTTCTTCTCAAGCAACTTTGTGCAGGGAAGCGTTACGGGTCACAGCCTGCTGCGCGAGCCCGGCAACCGCGTCGCGGGCGCTTCGGCGCTGTCGCGCGCTGTGTCGATGCTCTACGTGCCAGACGATCCGATCAGCAACCCAGCGGTCCTGATCTACGAGGGCATCCCCGACTGGTCGGAGAATGCCGAGATGGCGTTCCAACGGCAGGAAGAGCTCGGCTTGCCCATCGCGGTCGAATGCGTGCGCAACAGCAGCGGCAACATCCTCGAGGTCGGCAGGCTCGCCGACTTGTCCCTGTCATAGAATGCTGCCATGTTCTCAAAGAAGCGCCTGCCGGACCTCACGAATGAAGCCTACGAGCGTTGGCTGCGCGCGCAGCGCCCGCCGTTCGAGTGGTTCCTGCGGCTATCCCAGGTCGAGCAGGAGCAGCTCGCGATGCTCGGCGACGCTCACGCGCAGGACTTCGTCGTAGCCTGCGGCTACGCCATCCGCGATCCCGAGGCCGCCGACGCCGGCATGTCTGCCTTGCAAGGCGACGACGAGGCCGAGGCGACGCTAGCGATGAAGATGGCGCAGGGCTTCGCGTCAAAGCTCATGCAGATGCAGCAGCCGCAGGAGCCGCCGCGAGCGCGCACACAGCGCACGATGTCAGGATTCGGCGAGCGACGCACGACCGAGGAAAACAAGGCGGCAGGGCCGACCCTGTGGGGCGTGGAGGCGCAGCAAGCATGAACCCGTGGCAGATGGCGCAGCAGCTCAAGCACGAGCTGGCCCAGGTGACATGGGACGGATCGACGAACCCGGTCTTCGGCACACGCAGCGTCTACGTCTACGCTGGAGCACCGCCGAGCGACGAGGAGCACCCGCCGCAGTTCCCGTTCTGCCTTGTGACCATCGGTACGGGCACGCCCGACGAGGACCACCCCGAGCTCATCCAGCAGACGTTCAACGTCGTCGTCGCGGTAGAGGTCGCAGGCGATCCGCTTGGCGAGCAGGCTGTCATCGGCGGCTCAAGGTCGTCGGCATCGCGCAGCAGCGGCGCGGGCATCGCTCAGGTCGCAGAGCGCGTGCGCTACGCGATCCAGAACCTGACGACCTACGACGGAGCCAGCATCATCGTCACGGGCAGCGGCGTCGGCAGCCCGAGCACGCTAGGGCGCGGGCGGCAGGTCGTCTTTGACGAATACACCGTCGAGGCTCTGTGCACGTCGCAGCCGCATTTTCCCGCGCCGCAGCAGCTCACAGCGGTCGGCACGACATGGTCGTGGGAAGCAGGGCCGGTCGCCAATCGCTACGACTTCGTCCGCTACGTGCTGGGCTACAGGGGCGGCGATACGCCAGCGACTTCCTTTTCCGGCATCACGCCGGTCTACCAAGACACGGACCTTGAGACCTCGCACGCACCTGCTGCGGGCCGCGTCTATCACGTCTTCGCCGAATACAACAGCACGGGCCTGTCGGGCGTTCGTGAATACAGCGATCCCGAGCTGGGGAGCTATCTGCGCCTGTGACGCTCCGCGACGACATGATCTTCCGGCCTACGCTCGGGCCGCAGCAGCAGCCGACCGCGCGCGCGCGTGCTCGAGATGATCGCCGCTTGGACCGAGCGAATCGCAAGGGCGGCGTGCTGCGACGCCTGCGGCTGCTGCGGCAAATGCGTCGCCGACAGATACGACTGCGCAGCGCAGCTAGCGGTCAACGTGCGACGCAGATTGCACGATTGGGTCGCGCAGGTCTGGCACGCGGCGCGAGCGGTCTGGCGGGCAAGGCAGTGCAGAAGGGTGGCCAGATGTTGGCGCGTCACCCCGCAGGCGTCATTGCGCTGGCGTTGATCGCGGGCGGCATCGTCGCGCTGCGTCTTGGTAGCGGCAAGACGTTCGAGCAGATGGGCGACGAGATGAACAACATGATCCTTGGCGACATGGATGAGGCGGCGCGCGCGAAGATGAGTGTGCGGCACCGCTTCCAAGCGGACCCACTGATGGCTCGCATCCGCAGTCAGAGCGGCAAGCAGAACATGCAGATGAACCGCATCGCGCAGGATCTGTTTCGAGTCGAGAAGCAATACGAGGACGGCAAGGCTCTGATCGAGCGCGAGTTCGGAGTCAACGGCACGTTCGACATGCTAATCCTGAGAGCGCAGCAGGCTTTCCAGAAGGCGTGGAAGGCGCAGGGCGGCGACGACTTGATGGATCGGTTCATCCAGAAGGCGGTGCGGCACCAGATGCGCGACGGCAAGAAGAGGATGGGGCGCTAATGGCACAGGAGACGAAGGTCAAAGTGCGGCTCGACACGCGGCAGGCCAAGAGCCAGCTATCGGGTCTGGTTCGCGAATCCGCGCGCAGCGCCGGCAAGCTGACGAACAACATCCGCAGCGTCGTCGGCAAGGGCCTCGGCGCGGTCGGTCTGGGCACGGCAATCGGCACAGGGATCAGTGCTGTGCGAGGTGCGACGGAGAGCGGCGTCGGCGACGTCGTCGGCGAGTCGCTCGGAGCGACGGGCAAGATGCTGGAGGAGATGTTCCTCGGCACGCTCAACGAAGACGCTCGAGCTTCTCGTCGTGCCCGCGAGGAGACGATCCAGGCATTCGGGGCAATTGCTGGAGCTCGCAACGAGATCCCGCCCGAGGCGCGTCAGTTCTACAACAGCATCAAGAGCCTGCGCATGGACGAGGAGCGAGGCCGCGAGCTGTTCGAGACCGACACGGTGATGCGTGGGTCGGGCATCGAGAAGATCATCGACCGCATCATGGGTGGCTTCGGCAAGATGGTTAGCGAAGCGATGACGCGGCTGGTCGACGCAATCAACCCGTTTAGCGAGAGCAAGTAGCCATGGCGATCAACAACCCCATCGAGATCACCTACGGCACGCAGGCCATCGGCGGCACGTCGGACGTCTACCAGATCGTCGGGCCTTACATCCTCGACAAGAGCTACGACAGCATCCGACTGGTCGTCGACGTCGTGGTCGTCGCTGAGGATCTCGCAGGATTGCAGAGCAGCAGCGAGACGCTGGAGCAGGAGTTCCGCAAGCGTCTGGTCGACGGCGACACGCTCGAGATCGACCTCGACGGCAACGCATGGACCTACACCGTCGGCGAGACGATGCTGCGGGCGCGAGCGTCGATCGCCAAGAGCGGCAACATCGACCTCGACCGTGGCGCAAGCCGTGGCTACACAATCACCATCGAGGGCGAGCTACCCGCCGATGACACGACTGACGCAGGCTTACGTGACATCGAGGTGCTCGTCGACTTCGAGTCTGGCCGGCAGCGCGTGGTCAGTATGCGCGGCACCTACACCGCAACAAGCGCAGGCGACGCCAAGGCGCGCTACGAGGCCGACGCCGACAACCGCTGCAACGACTACCTCGACGTCATCGACAGCGGCGCGACGTTCGAGTTGGTCGACGAGAGCTTCACGCTCGACCGCGAGGGCGGCGCAACGCCCGCTCCGCATGTGCTCAACTTCACGCGGCAATACGTCGAGCTGCTGGTCAACCAGACGCAGGCAGCTCTCGACGATGGCCAGATTCGCGACCACCGCGTGACGTTCACCAACGTCAACCAATACCCAGGAGACGCGACCGAGGAGGTCACGCGGTTGCAACGAGTCATAGGCAACTACGACTGCGCCGTCGACATCGACGAGACCACCGACCTCGAGAGCGTCTACCGCAACAAGATCAAGGGCCACGTCCGGCAGCTCTTCCAGAGCAACTTCCAGCCGACGGTCTTTGGCGTCGAGGAGGAGCGCGTCAGCTACGACGAGACCGCGAAGCGCATCAGCATCACGCTGCAATTCATCTTTCAGCCTAGCGGAGGCGAGTCGCTTGTTGAGGTCTCGCAGAGCGTGGCGTTCCGCGAGACGCGCAGCATCGACTACACGCCCACACACAGCGGCGACGAGCTGGCAGCGTTCGCCGATGTCGGCTTCGGCGTGCTGGAGCGCATCTGGAACCGGACAGCCATCGGCATCGGGGCCGAGGCTCCTAAGCTGCGCATCCGCGAGCGCGCCCGACCGGATGGGCCGATCGGCAGATTGGATGGCACGATCCTCGGCCAGAAGGGACCAGACCAGCGCGACACGACCAAGGTCGAGCAGTATGGCTGGAACGTCGTAGCCAGCACGAGCCAAGTGACGCCGCGCGTGCTTGGTGATCCAGCCGGCCAGGAGTTCATCACGGTCACGGTGCTGACCGAGAGCGTCACCGAACGCTACAACGCCAAGCCCGGCGACCGGACCTTCGTGCCGATCCAAACGGCTCCAACAACGGGGCAGGCATAACCAATGCCTGAGGCGAAGAATCCCATCGTCAAGCTGGGCGGCGTTGAGCTCGCCGCGACCAGTGGCATCGCGTGGCGATTCATCAGCGGCGTCGCTCCCTACACGACGGTCATGAGCGTGCACCGCACGCGATGGGACCGTCTCAAGGGCAGGCTCGGCAAACCGCTGACGCTCGAGATCACGGACAGCCGAGACGTCAAAACCACAATCGAGCAGGTCTACATCCTGCACCTCACACCCAGCGACAGTCCGCACCGTGTCTCATTCTTGGTCGCCGACAAGCGGTGGCTCTGGCCTTACAAGCTGGTCGTGCGCGACTTCAACATGCCGCGCAAGACCGGCGACCGGACGGCGCTAGGCCAAGCAGTGCCCGTCGAGACGCAGCAGGTCGTCGACCAATACGACTACCTGAACTACAGCTTGCAGCCGCCGCAGAACACGAAGTGGACGTCGCAGACGGCGCTCGAGGCAGTGCTACAGCTTGTCGATGAGGACAACTGGACAGTCGACTCGTGGCCGATCAAGGACACGACCGGCGTCGGCGACAGCGGTCAGTTCAGCCTGCAAGGCGTCACGCTGCGCGACAGCGGCGACATCGCACTGCAACGGCTGCTGAGTTACATCCCCGGCGCGGCGCTCTACATCAACGAGAAGGGCCGCACGATCATCTTCGACGCGAGCGACCTTGACGCGACGGAGAACCATTTCCGCAACCTGCCCATCAGCACCTACGCTGGCGAGCGCGGTGCATGGATCGACCGCAAGGCCATCAGGCCGAGCAAGGTGATCGTGCACTACCAGAAAGAGGTCGAGATCCTGCTGGAGTTCGAGGACGACTACAGCGGGCAGACATCGGCGCAGCCCATCGCCAATGACCTCTACCTGGACAACGTGATCCCGACGACGGACCCCGAGACCGAGATCACGGAGTTTGATCCAGCGCAGGGCAAGACCGTCACCAAGAAGGTGCCGATGGGCACCTACGTGCAGGTCGATACTTGGCTCGAGGCCATGGACAAAGACCGGCCCGAGGGTTCGCTGCCGTGGACGTGGGACAGCGTCAAAGTTCACTGGTTCAAAGGCGACCTTGATGCAGTCTGGATTCGAGGCAAGGACTTGGACCCGACCGGCAACGCCGCCATGCGGCTACAGGCGTTCCGGCAGCATTTCCGGCAGACGTTCCGGCTGAATCGCAAGTTCATGGAGCGCATCCGCAACCTGCGCCCGGTGCGTGTTGCGTTGTTGGACCCGGTGACAGGCGCGCGAGCGCCAGCTGCCGTCTGGGGCCAGGGGACGATGGTGCCTAGCAGCAAGGGTCAGCGCATGGCCGAGCGCGGCAACGACAAGAAGAGCAGCAGCAAATACCTGCGCATCATCGACGCGCTGAAAGACTACCCGCAGAAGTCGCTGCTTGAGCTCCACCCCAGCCCGCAGCGCGTGAGCATTCTAGACGAGGATCTGGGCATCTTCCGTCTGGACTTCATCATCAGCCCCTACGGCCTGTCGGACAGCTTCTTGCCGTGCAAGCTGGTGAACGATCAATACACCGAAGGCGTCAGCCTGTCGCGCGATCTTCAGTATCAAGAGGACGAGCCGATGGGCGCGGGCATGGTCATCGAAGACGGAACCAACGGCCTGTTCTTGGATGACCAGCTTGAGGCCAAGGTGATGATGACAGCCGTGCCAGCGTCGCCGAACAGCCGGCAGCAGTTCCATCAGGTCGAGGTTGAGTCCAGCGAGATCCAGAGCCTGTTCCAGCGCGAGTTTCGCATACAAGACGGCGACGGTCCGCCGCTGGAGGTCTTCGTCAGTCCGGGAGAGGTCACGGCTCGCTTCGGTATTACCGACGCCAGCGAGGCATTCTCCACGCAGAAGCTGCTGTTCGGGCTAACCGACCCCCAGCCCGGCGAGGAGCCCGAGGAGCTGCCCGGCTACACGCTGGTCAACGAGGAGCGCGAGCTGCTGCCGCACGCGCGCAGTCTTGCAGCCGAGGTCATCGCACCGTTCGCCGACAACGTGCAGGGCATCATCAACACCAGCCTGCCGCGTGAAGGTCTCAAGCTCGTCGGCAACATGGCCAGCGCGACGCTGCGCGTGTCGGCGGCACCTACGGCTCGCGTCGACGCCATGCACGAGTTCCCCGGCCAGCAGCGGTCGATTCCCCGTCATGCGCTGATGCCTGAAAGCGCGCGGCAACTTATCCTCGGCATCGTCCCGTTCAAGGCATGACGAGCTTCACCGACTTCACCGATCTCGGCTTCTTCCCGCTGCAAGACCATGCGGCGGCACAGGACGGCACGCCTATCTCGCGGCGCATGATGCTCGCGGCTGGTCGCATCATCCAGATGACGGACCCCGGCGACGCTGAGAACGCTGACGAGGCGCTGATCCGCTACGGGCGCGAGCACGGTCTGGGCACGCTTGGCGACGTGCACCCGTGGATGTTCTGGCAGACCCGCGAGCGCGCCGTGCGCGGCATGGGCTCATGGGCGCAGGCGTTCGCGACGATGGCCGTAGACGCCGACCCCTACTACGCCAAGATCAACGCGCAGCCCATCCGCGACAGCGCATTCATCAACGATAACCGCTTCCGCCCGCTTGATGCTGCGTGGCCTGCTGGGATGCAGCGCGTGCCTCGAGGCGCGCTGCTGACGGTCATGCCGGGCACCGAGGAGTCTGGCCAGCACGCGGTCGCCATGTGGGCAGACCCGCGCCTGATCGCTCCCAACGCAGGCGGGCCGGGCGAATGCGGCACGCTTGTTGTCGACCTTGGGCCAGACCGCGAGCTCTGCATGGACGGCAGCGACACGCCGGGCATCGGCGGTCGCCATGCGCGTTTGCAGTCGCTCGTCCGCGTCATCGCGGTTGCGCCGGGCACATCGTTCGCGCGCCTGGGCTCGCCGGGCAACACGCTTGCGCTCAACTTCACGACCAGCGGCAAGGATGGCATCCCCAACTTCGGGGCCTTCTTTGCTCAGACTGGCGGCGGCGGTGCGCCGTCAGGCCCGACGACCGGCGGCGGCGCAGGCAGTCCGACCACGGGCAGCGGGCCGATCACAGGCCCGACGACGGGCGTGCCTAGCGGTCAGGACGGACCAGATCGCAGCACGTTCGGCACCTTGCAGGTCGGCGGCGGTGCGTTCGGTGCAGAGGTAGAGGCAGGCGAGGACGAGAAGCAGCCCAAGGAGTTCGGGCAGTTTGGTCCCAACCTCGTCGGCGGGCACGCGGTCGCGCTCATGTCAGCCATCGGCGGGCAGGGTCCGCTGCACGCAGGCAGCAACGCAGACAAGCACAGGCACGGCACCGACCGCGACGGGCACCCGATCAACGCGGCGCACATCTCTACCGGGGCCTACTTCTACGACAACAGCA